>Ga0209138_1000370_pt1 | contig 45352 bp, 42 predicted proteins | sample SaaInl3SG_22_DNA_FD_184645 | JGI IMG/M metagenome (GOLD analysis project Ga0209138, IMG submission 184645) | Marine microbial communities from expanding oxygen minimum zones in the Saanich Inlet - ESP_153SG_22_DNA (SPAdes) (version 2) | ecosystem: Environmental > Aquatic > Marine > Intertidal...
GAGTCAGAGAGAGACAGAGAGAGACAGAGAGAGACAGAGAGAGACAGAGAGAGACAGAGAGAGGCAGAGAGATACAAAGAGACATCGAGAGAAAAACCTAGCTAGCTACGATCTCAGCGCTCAATTTCATCTCATTTGAGAAATAGCTGTCAGGAAACCTTCCGTAATCGGTTCTATACATGGCAAGGGCTGCACTTTCACAGGGCGCGGCCTTAACTGCCGGGCGCATTCCTACCTCCTCACTGCCTAAGAGAAAAATGCTCAGCCTAATTTAAGATCACGACGGAGAAACACTATGCATAAGCTCAACCTTTACTCGTCTACCCGCTATCGCTTTTTAGGCCGTTCGCAAGCGCGCGGTAGTGGCTTTACTCTCATCGAAGTAATGGTGGTCATCGTCATTATCGGCATTCTCGCCCTAATTGCAGTGCCTCAATACAACGTTTTCGCACAGCGAGCTGAATTCACGGAACTCGTGTCTGCTGCCGCCCCACTGCGAACGTCTGTCGAAATTGCGATTCAGACGCGCGGGCCCGCTAACCTCGCCGCACTGGACGGAGGCGCAGTTGCTGTGATGGGCATTCCTACTACGGTTGTCGCAGCGGCCGGTGTGCACGGCAGCGTAGTGGCAAACGGCGTTATCACTATGACTTGGCAAGCCGATGGCTCTCCTCTGGCGGGAATTACCTACACCCTAACCCCGAATGGCATCGTGCCTCCGGTGACATGGGCCGTGGGCGGCACCTGCGTCGCGGCTAATTTCTGCTAAGAGCTCATGCCTGCGCACCCCACCAAAACTCGCGGAGTGCGCCGGCATGGACTATACCTTTATAAGTAAAAATCCTGATAAGACCTAAAAATGCAAAGGCAGCCGACTTCGACAACATTTTCTTGGTATGGATACGATAGGTTTGGAAACCGTCGAAAAGGTGAAATCCAAGCTCTAGATAAACAGCTAGCGCTTCATAAACTAGCAAAAATGGGCATTCAACGTAGTCGAGTTAAACGCCCAAGCTCGCCCCTGTCTTTCTCGCTAAGCAACAAGATAAAAACTGCCCATGTTGCTCTTTTCACCCGTCAGTTGGCCACGATGATGAAAGCCGGAATTCCGTTAGTGCAATCGTTCGATATTGTCATTCAAGGTTTAGATCATCCACGAATGAGCATGCTGACAACAGCCATCAGGGCCGAAATCGCAGCCGGCAATAGCTTCGCAGAAAGTCTTCGCCGTTACCCGCGAATATTCGATGCGCTTTATTGCAATTTAATTGAAGTCGGGGAGAGTTCAGGCGCACTGGACATAATGCTCGACCGACTCGCCACGTTTAAAGAAAAAACAGAGGCGCTTAAATCGAAGATCAGAAAGGCAATGAATTACCCTATAGCCATAATCCTCGTGGCCTTAGCGACCACCGGAATTATGCTCATCAAAATTGTGCCCGCACTTGCCGAAACCTTTTCGAGCTTTGGTGCAGAGCTACCTGCATTTACGCTGTTGGTTGTTTCACTGTCGGACTGGGTTATTGCCTATTGGTGGCAAGTGCTGCCCGCTGCCGCCCTCACCTTCGTCCTATTTAAAGAGGCCTTGCTGCGCTCAAAAAGGCTGCGCCGACTCGCCGACCGTGCGCTCCTTCGTCTGCCTATCTTTGGCAATATCGTGCGCACTTCTTGCTATGCGCGATTCAGTCGGACTCTCTCTACCACCTATGCCGCAGGAGTCCCCCTAGTGGATGCACTCGCGTCTGTCGCTGGCACAACCGGGAACAGTGTCTACGAGGAGGCGACCAAGCAAATTCGCTCCGATGTCGCTAGCGGTCAGCCACTGCACTCCGCCATCAGCGACACCGCGCTTTTTCCTAACATGATCAGTCAGATGGCTAGCATTGGCGAAGAATCTGGCTCGCTCGATGCGATGCTTGAACGCAGCGCGAGCCATTTCGAGGCCGAAGTAGATGACGCAGTCGATAGCCTGACTTCTCTCCTAGAACCTGCCATCATAGTTGTTATCGGAATTCTTGTCGGAGGCTTGGTTATTGCCATGTACCTACCCATTTTCCAATTAGGATCAGTGATCTAATCATACTTTCGGAGTCGCTCGACAGACCATGACACTAGCCTCAGCCCTAGTCAGCAACCCTACTCTTTTTCTCGGCTTCGTTGCGCTTCTCGGACTTCTTGTCGGCAGCTTTATCAACGTTATCGTCTACCGTCTGCCAATTATGCTTGAGCGCGCCTGGCAGAGTAGCGAGTTGCCTACTGAAGCCTTCAACCTCGCCGTTCCGCGTTCGCACTGCCCTTCTTGCGCGCAGCAACTTAGCGCGGGTGAAAATGTACCCGTTGTCAGTTTCCTGTTTCTTCGCGGACGTTGCCGGCACTGCAAATCCAGAATATCAGCCCGCTATCCTCTCGTTGAAATAGCCGCCTCCGTTGCTTCTATACTCGTCGCCATGACCTTCGGCTTTACAGCGAGCACACTCGCTTTCCTCGCTTTCGCATGGTTTCTGCTCGCACTCAGCCTGATCGATTTAGACCATCATCTATTACCCGATGATTTGACGCTTCCGCTCCTCTGGCTTGGCCTATTAGTCTCAGCGTTTAACCTTGGATTGCCCGGCGTCTCGCTTTTTGATGCGGTAATAGGCGCAGCCGCCGGCTATATGACGCTCTGGAGCCTGTTCTGGGCGTTTTTATTGGTTACTGGCAAAGAAGGTCTAGGTTACGGGGATTTCAAGCTGCTTGCGGCTCTCGGCGCATGGTTAGGCTGGCAGGCTATCCTTCCCGTTCTCTTGCTAGCATCGTTGGCGGGAGCAGTAATAGGGCTTATCCTCATCGTCTTTGGTGGACGCGAGCGCAGTGCGCCTCTGCCGTTTGGACCCTTTTTAGCCGCCGCTGGTTTTGTCATGCTAATCTGGGGACCGCAAGCTCTCGCCCTGTATGGGACGCTCTTTGCGCCGCATTAGACCGGTACATTGAAGCAATTTCGGCTAAAAAAAGGTACAGGGCTCACGAAAACAACGGATAAATCGGGAACCAAAAACGAGACTATGAGCATAATGATTGTTGGACTAACCGGTGGAATCGGCAGCGGCAAAAGCGCAGCAGCAGAACTTTTTGCCGCACAAGGGATAGAGTTAGTCGATACCGATTTGCTTGCCCGGGAAGTCGTCGAGGCAGGCTCACCCGCCCTGCTCGCCATTGCCACGCACTTTGGTGATGATCTGTTAGATTCAGCGGGCAACTTAGATCGTGCTCGTCTACGCGCGCTCGTTTTCGCTGATCCTAAGAAGAAAGTATGGCTTGAAGCCCTGCTCCACCCCTTAATCAGGGCGCTGATGATGAGCCGTCTCGCTGCCTGCACAGGCCCTTACTGTTTGTTGGTCTCTCCTTTATTACTTGAGACCGACCAAGCCGAGGCTGTCGACAGAGTTCTAGTGATCGATGTCAGCAAGGAGACTCAGCTAGCTCGAACGCTGCAGCGCGATGGAAGCAGCCTCGAAACTATCGAGGCAATAATCGAGGCTCAGATCGCTCGCCCCGACAGGCTCGCCCGTGCAGATGATATAATCAGTAACGAGTCAGATCTTGCATCGCTCGCTGACGCTGTTCTCGCACAGCACAAACAGTATTGCGTCATGAGCAAAGCGGCGCAGATGTCGAAACCTAACGAGTAGAAGAATGAAGACAGTCAATTGCCCTACCTGCCAATCAGTCGTTGAGTGGGCAGAGAAAAACGAATCACGCCCATTTTGCAGCGAACGCTGCCGGTTGATAGATTTCGGCGACTGGGCAAACGAACGCCATGCGATTGCTGGCGAGCCTGATTATTCCGATGAATTCGATGAGGCTCTGCTCTCTACAGACCCTACTCAGTATCAGTAAGGTCTCTGGCACTCGCTAGTCCCACCGTCTCTCCTTCTTGTCCATCGAGCAATTCTTCACTGCGAAGCGCGCTGATAATCGGCCTATTCGCCGCAGGAAATTCGTCTGGGTTAAGGTCAGTCACCGCGCGCCATTCTAATGGCTGCGATTCGCGCGCGGTAGGCTCGCCTGTAAAGCGAGTTACCCTCCAGACATCGAGCAATACGCGGCGATCGACATACCTGTAATCGAGCAGCTTAAACGGTACAGCAGCTTCGACTTTGATCCCAAGCTCTTCGTAAAGCTCGCGACATAACGCCTCGCGCACGGTTTCGCCTTTCTCAACTTTGCCGCCGGGAAACTCCCACAGCCCGCCTTGGTGCTGCCGCTCGCTACGCAGCGCGACTAGCACGCGGCCAGCCGAGTCTTGAATAACCCCAACGGCAACAAGCAATGACGTTTCCGGCACGGCCACTAGCTACGATAATCGGCGTTTATGCGGACATAGTCGTATGACAGGTCTGCGGTGAATATTTTCTCAGAGAAGTCACCCCGTGCGAGGCTTATCGAAATAGTGATCTCGTTTCTGTCCATCTCTGCCTGACCAGCCTCTTCGGTATAGTGCGCGTCTCGGCATCCATTCTCGACGATGCGAGTATTCCCTAACCATACCTCGACAGCATTAATATCAAGGCTATCCAATCCCGCTCGTCCGATCGCTGCCAATATGCGCCCCCAATTGGGGTCTGAGGCGAATAAGGCGGTTTTAACCAACGGAGATTCGGCGACGGCATAGCCAACTTGCAAACATTCGCTGCTATCGCGGCCACCAGTAACTGCAACCGTGACAAACTTAGTCGCGCCTTCCGCATCTTTGATTAATGCAACAGCCAATTCGCGGAAAACGTCAGCCAACGCTTCCTCGAAAACAGCGTGGCATTGCCCCGACTCCGCTTCAACCGGCGCAGCCGAATAGCCTGTCGCAGAGAGCAGGCAACAGTCGTTGGTAGAGGTATCACCATCGACTGTTATTCGATTAAAACTGCGCGCAACCTGTTCACGCAAAAGGCGATCAAGTGTTGATTGCGTTAACCTCGCATCCGTAAAAATATAGGAGAGCATTGTCGCCATATTGGGCTTAATCATGCCCGATCCCTTCGCAATACCGGAGATCGTTACCTGATGCCCTTCGACCATGACTTGACGAGAAACCATTTTGGGCCGCGTATCCGTCGTCATGATACCTCGCGCCGCCGCTGCAATTTGATCTACCGCCAGCGCTTTGTGAGCGGCAGGCAGCGCGCTGACAATTTTGTCGACCGGCAGCAGTTCACCTATAACTCCGGTTGAAAACGGCAATACTTGCTCAGCATTAACACCGCATTCGAGCGCAACGGCTTCACAGCAAGCGATCGCATCGCGTTCGCCCTGAACTCCTGTACCCGCATTCGCGTTGCCAGTATTAATTAACAAATAACGCGGTGACATAGCAGCAATATGCCTACGTGCGACCGTTACCGGCGCAGCACAGAAGGCGTTAAGCGTGAATACACCCGCTGTTTTTGTCTTTTCAGCTAGCTCAAACAACACTAGATCAAGGCGATTCGCATAGCGGATACCGCTTTCAATCGCCGCCGAACGAACGCCTTCGACGCTCACGTTTTCCATCTTACATCCTACCTATTAGTTGTTTGAGTCTATCAAGCTCCAGCGGCATCGCCGACTAAGCAATTTTTCCGTGGCAGGCTTTGTATTTTCTACCAGAACCACACGGGCATAATTCGTTGCGGCCCACTTTCGGAAGCTCGCGCACGAATGGAGCAGGATCAACTCGGTTCGATCCCACAGGCACGGTTGCGCGCTGAGCGGCATCCGAGGGAGCGCGGGGTTCGGAAAGCGCCGGAGACTGCTGATGCTGGAGACTTAGCTTCTGTGCTGCAAGCTCCGCCGCACGCTGTTTCTCTATTGCATCGGCCTCGTCGTCCTGCCGAATACGAACATGGCTTAACACCTTGGTCACTTCTTGCTGTAGGTTAGTCATCAAGTCTTGGAACAACGCAAAGGCCTCTCGCTTATACTCCTGCCTAGGGTTCTTACCGCCGTAGCTGCGAAGGAAAATACCCTGTCTTAGGTGGTCCATCGTAGCGAGATGCTCTTTCCAGAGACCGTCAAGAATTTGCAGTGTAATCTGCTTCTCAAACGCCCGCATCTTGTCCCCGACAGCCGCACTTTTCTCCTCGTAGGCCTGATTTAGATTCTCGAGCACCCTCTCTTTAATCTGCTCTTCATAGAGTTTCTCGTCTGCATCGAGCCAGGCTTGCACTGGCTGCTCACTCGCAAATTCGACCTGCAGTGCCTGCTCAAGCCCCTCAATATCCCATTGCTCGGGCACGCTCTGGGGCGGGATAAAAGTATCGACCAGCTGCTCCACCACCTCTTTGCGCATATCGACGAGAAGGTCTGAAATATCATCGCTCGCCATCAATTCATTGCGCTGACGGTAGACAATTGTGCGCTGATCGTTTGCGACGTTGTCATACTCTAGAAGTTGTTTTCGAATGTCGAAATTGCGTCCTTCTACTTTCCGCTGCGCCTTTTCTATTGCACGCGTCACCATGCCATGCTCGATTGCCTCGCCGCGCTCCATGCCCAGTTTCTGCATAAAGTTTTTAACCGCGTCTGTCGCAAAAATCCTGAGCAGATTGTCTTCCATCGACAAGTAAAAGCGCGAATATCCCGGATCGCCCTGACGCCCTGCACGGCCACGCAGCTGATTGTCGATGCGTCGGGACTCATGACGCTCCGTGCCAATAATATGCAAGCCGCCGGCGGCGAGTACTTGATCGTGTCTCTCCTGCCATGCTGCCTTCACTTCCTCAATTTTTTCGGGGGTGGGATCTTTAAGATCCTCTACTTCGACCTCCCAATTTCCACCGAGCACAATGTCCGTTCCTCGCCCAGCCATGTTGGTTGCAATAGTGACAATACCTGGACGACCCGCCTGCGCAATAATCTGCGCCTCGCGTTCGTGAAACTTCGCGTTCAAAACCTCGTGAGTGATTTTACTTTTAGTGAGAAATTTCGAGATAGCTTCGGACGTTTCGATTGATGCAGTGCCTACAAGTACCGGCGCTCCCGCAGCGCTGATCTCCGTGATATCGGCAACTATTGCCTCAAGTTTCTCTTCCATACTCAGGAAGATAAGATCGTTAGCATCATCCCTCACCATCGGGTTGTTAGTTGGAATGACCACCACGTCTAGCCCATAGATTTGGCTAAACTCGAACGCTTCGGTGTCGGCGGTTCCAGTCATACCAGAAAGTTTGTTGTAAAGGCGGAAATAATTTTGGAACGTGGTCGATGCAAGCGTCTGGCTTTCGCTCTGAATCTCTACCCCTTCCTTAGCTTCCAACGCTTGATGAAGTCCCTCGGATAGTCTGCGGCCTTCCATCGTCCGCCCCGTATGCTCATCAATCAGAACAATACGCTTCTCTTTGACAATATATTCAACGTCGCGGTTGAAAAGGTAATGCGCCTTTAACGCTGAATGTACGTGATGCAGTAGCGACAGATTCGTTGCTGAATAGAGCGAGTCACCGTCGGCCAAAAGCTTCTGTTCGATTAGTAAACCTTCGACGAACTCGTGCCCAGATTCTGTGAGTTCGACCTGACGGCTCTTCTCATCAACACTGAAGTGGCCCTCCTCCTCGGCCACATAGCTTTTGTCCATCTGCTCCATCTTCGTTTTTTCAATCTTTTCGCCGCGCTCAAGCTTTGGCACGAGTGAATTGATCGCGATATAGAGTTGCGAACTGTTTTCGGCAGCACCGGAGATGATAAGCGGCGTACGAGCCTCGTCTATTAGAATTGAATCGACTTCATCGACCACCGCAAAATTGAGTTCGCGTTGCATCTTATCGGCTACTCTAAATGCCATGTTGTCGCGTAGATAATCAAACCCAAATTCGTTATTAGTGCCGTAGGTAATCGAGCTCTCGTAGGCGGCTTTCTTTTCCGCTGGATTCTGCCCAGACTTAATAACCCCCACAGTCAAGCCAAGGAACTCATAAAGCGGACGCATCCAGTTAGCATCGCGTTCGGCAAGATACTCATTCACGGTGACTATGTGAACGCCTTTGCCGGAGAGCGCATTTAGATAGGCCGGCAGCGTGGCCATCAATGTCTTGCCCTCGCCCGTGCGCATCTCAGAAATACTGCCCTCGTTAAGCACCATGCCGCCGATCAACTGAACGTCGAAATGGCGCATGCCTAACACCCTGATGCTCGCCTCACGCGCAACCGCAAACGCTTCAGACAGGAGTGCATCAACGCTTTCGCCTCCGGCGATTCTCTCCTGAAACTCGACAGTTTTAGCCTTTAACTGGTCGTCGCTGAGGTCTTTTAAGCCCTCTTCTAACGCGCTGATCTGAGTGACACTGCGCTTTAGTTTTTTGAGCTTGCGCGAATTGCTGCTGCCGAAAATCTTGCTGAATAGTTTCATAGTGTCTTCGATTTATAAGTAAATTCTAGAAAATGTAGTGTTCGACCGAAATCTCTTTCCGGACGAGTAGAAGCGCTCTCTCGGCCTTTGTGTTGAGGGCAAACAGAGTCAGCTACGGAATTGGGCGTAGGAGTTAGCGGATGGTGCGGCGGATATAAGAGGCAGGATCGACGACGCGGCCGTTTTTATAGACCTCGAAATGAACATGGGGTCCAGTAGAACGGCCTGTGGAACCTACTAAGGCGAGTTTATCATCACGGGATACGACATCTCCCACCTCGACAAACAATTCTTGCGAATGGGCATAACGCGTCGTAAAGCCATTGCCGTGGTTGACCTCAACCATCAGACCATAACCAGACCGTGGTCCAGCCCAGGTTACAACGCCACCTGCGACGCTACTAATCTGTGCGCCCGCCTTGCCAGTGGTCAGATCTATACCGCTGTGAAAACTGCTCTTGCCGGTAATAGGGTCTGGGCGTCTGCCGAAAGGAGATGCGATCCACGCATTCTCTATTGGGCGCCCGGCGACAAAGCCGTCTTCGATAGCACGCTGATCGATTAACAAACCTTCGATATTACCAAGCTGCTGCTGCCGCTCGTTTATAAGCTCTTCGAGCTCACTAATCGACGCCAACAAATTAGAACCAGCAAACTCATCTGGCGTGCCGCTTGCGATACCAATTTCAAGCCCACCGGCGAGGTACGAAGACGTCACCACCGCATCGAAGCTATCAATATTGGCTAAGCCCGCAACCCTTTCTCCCAGCGCATCGAGGCGTGAGAGGCGAGCCTGAAGCTTGGCCAGTTTAAGAGTGAGTGCGTCTAGTTCTTGCTCTGAGGCAGAGCGGAGTTGTTCTAATTGAAGCGCCTGAAGCGCCAGCTCTTTCTGCCAGTTCTCGGCTGATTGCTGGTTAAAGACTAAAGAATCGTCGTTTTGACCGGCGGCGAGCTGATAGCCGAAGTAACCAAGACCAACGGGGGTGCCGAGCAGGCAAAGCGACAGGAGCGCGCGCAGCCATCCCTTGAGCTCGAGGCTACGGCTTTGGCCGTGTCGTTGATCGATTAAAAGGAGTTTCATTTAATTAGCTATACATTATTCCGCTACAAGGGCAACGGGCTATAAGCAACTACGCGTAAAGAGAATAGGCATCAGAGACGCCTTATGCCGCCCATGAAAAAGAATAGCGAGAGTAATTGACGCAGCAAGAGGATGCAAGCGTTGAAGCTCTCAACGCGTTAGGACCCTCACCGCCAAAAAGGCGAAATTTAGAACAAAAACAAACCCCTATCCTCCTGAAACAGAGTTACGCGGCGAGGACGGGTTTCATATACGAGATCGGCACATTGTTGTCTTCTTCGAAGCTTACAATCTCCCATGCATCTTCGTTTTCTTCGAGCATGCGCAGTAACGCGTTATTCAGGGCATGGCCTGACTTGTGCCCCTTAAACTCGCCGATGAGGCTATTGCCAAGAAGATAGAGATCGCCGATTGAGTCGAGGATTTTGTGCTTAACAAATTCGTCTTCGTAGCGGAGGCCATCTTCATTGAGAACCTTATAGTCTCCTACTGCGATGGCATTATCCATGCTCGCGCCAAGCGCTAAATTACGATTACGCAACTCTTCGAATTCATGCATAAAGCCGAATGTGCGGGCGCGGCTCACCTCTTTCACAAAAGACGTGCTGCTGAAATCGATGGTCGCTTTCTTGGTATACTTTTTATAGACAGGGTGATCGTAGAGTAAGGTATAGCTGACTTTAAAACCGTCGAAAGGTTCAAGACTCACTGTCTTGTCGCCCTGTTCGAGTCGCAGCGTCTTGAGGATCTTTATAAACCGCTTAGGCTCTGATTGCTCTTCGATACCCGCCGATTGAATCAGGAATACGAAAGGCCCAGCACTGCCATCCATTATAGGCACCTCCGGGGCGCTCACATCGATAAACGCATTATCGATGCCGAGGCCAGAAAGCGCTGACATCAGATGCTCGACCGTTGATATCTTTACCCCATCTTGAACGAGTGTGGTAGACAGCGTCGTCTCACCAACATTTGTGGCACTTGCCTTGATTTGCACGACGGGGTCTAGGTCCACGCGTGAAAAGACTATGCCGGTGTTCACTGGGGCGGGCCTCAGCGTCAGGTAAACCTTTTCACCTGTGTGAAGGCCGACGCCGGTGGCGCGGATGATGTTTTTAAGAGTGCGTTGACGAAGCATAGGTCGGCCCTGCCAGGGTTGTAGGCTTTGATGTGTCATTGTGGCCGCGGAAACTAGCTAACACCGCTCGCTCGCAGCATCCCAAGATCGGGTTGCCTGCGGGCTAAGCGGGAAGTGTAGCAAAGGCCTATAGCTTTCCCAAGTGACTTTTCTTGGTGTCTTGGTGCACAACTGCGTGCGGCCTCGTTAATCTGCCTGATTGCGGAGGAAAGCGGGAACATCCAAGTAATTGAGATCGGCGTCAGGCTCAAAAAGAGGGTCGATTTTAGTGGCTGTGTTGCCTGTACCACTATCCGTGCGCGGAATCGGGCGACGAATAGCATCGTATTTGGGTGTATTGTCGACGACTTTCGTTGGGCGGGCGTGAACTGAGCCTAGACCCGTTGCCACGACTGTAACTCGAATTTCATCTTTGAGGCTTGGATCGATCACGGTACCGATGACCACGGTTGCATCATCAGACGCAAACTCTTCGATCGTATCACCTACCTCCGAGAATTCTCCGAGGGATAAATTCTCACCTGCCGTGATATTCACGAGAATGCCGCGAGCCCCTTCGAGATTAACGTCTTCGAGCAGCGGGCTACGAATCGCCGCTTCAGCTGCCTCTCTCGCACGATCTGGGCCGGACGCATGCCCCGTACCCATCATCGCCATACCCATTTCCGACATCACCGTTTTCACGTCGGCAAAATCGACATTAATCATGCCCGGGTTCATGATGAGGTCGGCGATACCTTTGACCGCTCCGAGAAGCACATCGTTGGCCGCCTTGAACGCATCCAAAAGCGACGCGTCTTTCCCTAAGACATCGAGAAGCTTCTCGTTAGGAATGGTGATCAGTGAATCTACATGCTCGCTGAGCGCTTCGATGCCTTGCTGCGCGACTAATAAACGCTTGCGTCCTTCGAAGGGAAAAGGCTTAGTCACAACCGCGACTGTTAGGATTCCTAGCTCGCGCGCCACTTCGGCAACAATTGGTGCCGCACCAGTTCCTGTGCCCCCGCCCATACCTGCCGTGATAAAAACCATGTCGGCGCCCGCAAGGATCGCCGCAATTTCATCTCTATCTTCTAATGCCGCCTGTCGACCTATTTCAGGATTCGCTCCTGCACCGAGGCCTTTAGTTACACCCGAACCCATTTGTAGAATGGTTTTTGCGTCGATGTTGCTCAGCGCCTGCGAGTCGGTATTCGCGCAGATAAACTCTACACCCTCGACCTGATTGCTAATCATATGGTGTACCGCATTACCCCCACCACCGCCAACGCCGATCACTTTGATCTCGGCTGTCTGCGCAACGTTTTCGACTAGTTCGAACATAGTGCCCCCTAAAATTAAGTTATTCTTGCGCGCCTGCGCGCTAATTATCGCCTTGAAACCAACTCTTAACCCGGCTGACCAAGGTTATACGCGGCTCTCCCTTGGTTATGATCCCGCCCTGTTCTTGGAACTGCTTCAACCCGTATAACAGCAGCCCAACTCCCGTTGAGTAGATGGGGTTTCGAACTATATCGGCAAGGCCGGCAACATTATGAGGTGCGCCGATACGAACAGGCGCGTGGAAAATCTCTTCCGCTAAATCCACCACCCCTTCCATCTTACTAGTGCCGCCGGTTAATACGATTCCTGCTGCCAGCATGTCTTGAAAACCACTGCGCTGCAGCTCTTGCTGCACCAGAGTAAAGAGTTCGACATAACGAGGCTCGACGACTTCGGCGAGCGCCTGTCGCGACAGTTCGCGGGGTGGCCTGTCACCTACGCTGGGCACCTTAATACTGTCGGCACCATTGGCCAATTGCGTGAGGGCGCAGGCGTATTTAACTTTAATCTCGTCTGCGTCGTCGGTCGGCGTCCTCAGAGCCATCGCGATATCGTTCGTGACCTGATCGCCTGCAATGGGGATAACACCAGTATGGCGAATCGAGCCCTCTGTAAAGATAGCGATGTCGCTTGTTCCGCCGCCGATATCGACGAGACACACACCAAGCTCTTTCTCGTCTTCAGTGAGCACCGAATACGCAGAGGCAAGTTGCTCCAATATAATTTCATCCACTGCCAAATTGCAGCGCTTGATACACTTCTCTATGTTCTGAACGGCGTTGATCGCACACGTAACGAGATGAACTTTGGCCTCAAGCCTGACGCCGGACATACCGAGCGGCTCTTTAACTCCTTCCTGTGCATCGATGAGGTATTCTTGAGGGAGAATGTGCAAAACCTTTTGATCGGCAGGAATTGCTACCGCTTGCGCCGCATCGATGACTCGTTCGATATCTGCGCGCTCGACCTCGCCATCACGTATGGCCACGATGCCATGCGAGTTCATGCTGCGAATATGGCTACCTGCTATGCCGGCGTAAACCGAATGAATCTGGCACCCAGCCATCATTTCGGCTTCAGCGATAGCGTGCTGTATCGACTCAACGGTCGACTCAATATTCACCACGGTGCCTTTCTTTAGGCCACGCGAGCGATGGCTACCTATGCCAATTATATTGAGACTGCCATCGTCTACGATCTCACCAACGATCGCTACAACCTTGGACGTCCCGATGTCGAGGCCTACGATCATGTTGTCGCTCGCTGCCGCTTTCATACTCTCTCAATCCTTCCCGCCCCACACCAAGTGCGCAGGCTTGTCATTATCGTTGTGCCACGTCGCTCAAAGGAGCGAGTTTAAGCGCGCGTTTTTTTACTGCGATTCCATTTCCATACCGAAGGTCTACCGAGGCAAACTGCGCCGTTTCGGCTCGGTCTTGCTGCGCATAAAATCGAGCGAAGCGCTGCGTTCGGGCAAGCACATCTTGTCGACCCGCCTCAATTTGCATCGCATTTACTTTAAGACTCCAACTCTGACGATGACTTAACTTGAGACCATCAAGCTTAAGTCCGGCTGGAGACAATGCCTGGCTGAGCTGTTTATATTGCTGCATCACTTGATCTTGACTATCAGCTGGCCCCTCAAGCAGCGGCAGGCCGGCGAAGTCATCGGTATCGGTCGGCGAGAACAGTTCGCCATACTGATTAAGTAATTCCACTGCACCCCACTTTGCTATCGGCACTTCTTCCCTCAGATGTAGCGACAACGTATCTGGCCATAAGCGCCTTAAATCGACACTGGCAACCCAGGGCAGCGCCTCGAGATCGCGACTGGCCCCGTTTATATCGAAATCAAAAAAACCTGCACCAATATACTGCTGCAAAATGCCCGTTACGTCGCTTTCGCTCACGCGCTGCCATTGGTTTTCTATCCTCACCTTGGAGATTGGCTTACTAAAAAAACCGGCCAGTTCAGCGCGATGAACGGCGAATGTATCGAGGGCAACGAAGGCTAGTGTCGCAATGAGAACGCTCAGCGTTACTATGTAGCGAAGTGGAGCACTCGATCTAGCTGGCGCCGAGTCGACAACCTTCGGTTTACGGACTGCATGCGCACCAGCACGCACAGCGCCAACGACTACTCCAGCTTTGCGCTCAGCTCTCATCACTTTTAGCTCCCCTTCCTTCTGTCATAATCCGAAGCACGAGCTCGTCGAAATCTATACCTGACTCGGCAGCAGCCCGCGGGATCAAACTATGCTCTGTCATGCCGGGAAGTGTATTGATTTCAAGTAGATGAAAGCAGCCGTCTGAATTACGCATGACATCGACTCTTGCTGTTCCGCTACACCCTAAGGCCTCATAGGCAGCAATCGCGAGGGCGTTCAATTCTTGGGTATCCTGCACATCGAGGTTTGCTGGGCAAGTCATTTGAGTAGTCTCGGAGAGATACTTCGCCTCAAAGTCGAACAGCTCGCCACGGGCTACTAACTCAATACTCGGAAGGAGTTCACCGTCGAGTACCCCAATGGTGTATTCGGGTCCGTCGATACAGCTCTCCGCCATGACCCTAGCGCCTACTCGAAGGGCGCCCTCATAGGCCGACTGCAACTCATTAGCATCACTTGCCTTTGCGATACCTAAACTAGAACCACCGCTGACAGGCTTAACCACGCAAAGACCTAGTCGATGCGCCACTGCTTGCCAATCGGTTTGAGCTGAGAGTAGCTCATAGTCTGGTGTTGCGAGGTTCATCTGAAGCCAAATTTGCTTCGCGCGAATCTTGTCCATGGCAAGTGCCGAGGCAAGAACACCTGAACCGCTGTAGGGAATATTAACGGTTTCCAAAAAACCTTGAATTACTCCGTCCTCACCGCCCTCACCATGCAGCATATTAAGGGCGAAATCAGGCGCTAGAGCGGACAGTTTTTTTATTATGTTCTCATCAACATCCAGTTTACTCGCTCTGACGCCGGAACGAATTAGACTTTGCAGCACAGCCTCACCACTCAGCAGAGATATTTCGCGCTCGGCAGAGTGGCCGCCCATAAGAACGACAACATGACCCGCATTGGTCACTGCTTGCTGCCTATCGAACGCTTTCACCATGTTTTTCAATCTCTTTGATTTTGGCCCTGGTCGTGACTTTTTTTTGACCGGCGCGCCTCTCTCCGAGGCGCGATTTCTCATGCGCGTTACGTAGCGTCAGTTGCTCGTGCTGAAAGCGCTGCTGCAAGCTGTTTTGCTAAAGCGCCGACGCTTCCCGCGCCTTGCGTAACAACGATGTCACCATCGGCTACTACACCGTCTAAAATCTCTAACACATCGGCTTCGTCTTGCACGAATATTGGATCTACTTTCCCGCGCAGCCGAATACTGCGGCTCAAGCTCCGCGAGTCTGCTCCAGCGATCTTCTTTTCACCCGCAGCATAAACTTCGAGCAGAAGAAGTACGTCGACTTCGCAAAGCACGTCGACAAAATCATCATAAAGATCGCTCGTCCTGCTATACCGATGCGGCTGGAAAAGCATGACCAACCGCTTGCCCGGCCAGCCCTCTCGCAATGCTAGGATCGTTGCCGCGACTTCCGTCGGATGGTGACCGTAATCATCGACCAACATGATTTCGCCATCGCCTAACGGGAATGTCCCCTGCACATCGAAACGCCGGCCGACACCCGCGAAATTCTCGAGCCCTTGCTTTATCGCGTCTAACTTGACGCCTTCGTCAACAGCAACAGCAAGCGCCGCGGTAGCGTTAAGCGCATTATGACGACCGGGCATGTTCAATGTTATCGGCAGCCTACTGCCAGTTTCGCGATGGTAAACTTCGAATCGCGTCTCGCTCCCACGCTGGGTTAGATTTTCGATTCGGAAATCGGCGTCCTCCGAAAAGCCATACGTCAATTTAGGGCGAGAGACGAGTGGCATAATCTCCCGCACAGAGGGATCGTCAATACAAAGCACCGCTAGTCCATAGAACGGCAGATTGTGCAGAAAGTTAATGAACGTCTCTTTTACGCGCTCAAAATCGCCGCCATAGGTACCCATATGATCGGCTTCGATATTGGTCACCACAGCGACCATAGGTTGAAGATGCATAAATGAGGCATCGCTTTCGTCTGCCTCGGCGACTAAATAGCGACTCTCACCGAGTCGCGCATTCGTCCCTGCGCTATTTAGCAGTCCGCCAATAATAAATGTTGGATCGGCGCCGCTTGCCGCCAATACCGAGGCCAGAAGGCTCGTTGTCGTGGTCTTCCCGTGGGTACCCGCGATCGCGATTGAATGACGATAGCGCATCAGTTCAGCGAGCATCTCGGCGCGCGCTAGAAGGGGCAAGCTTGCCGCCGCTGCCGCACGCATCTCTGGGTTCTTCATTGTGACGGCGCTCGAATACACGACCACGTCAGCAGACTCGATATTACTTTCTGCGTGGCCGATAAAAATCGTAGCACCCAAATCCCTAAGTCGCCGTGTGTTCGTCGACTCTGCTATATCAGATCCGGTAATGGCATAACCTTGGTTCTGCAACACCTCTGCAATGCCGCACATGCCCGCCCCACCAATGCCAATAAAGTGGAGCGTCTTGATGCGACGCATCTCGGGAATACTGTGCTGCAGCCGCTTAGCGGGCATCTGCTACCTCCGTCATTATTTCAGCAATACGCGTGTCAACACGTCGCGGTGCGAGTGCATGCGCAGCGGTCGCCATAGCGAGAAGCGAGTGTCGATCTGCATTCAGAGCCGCTATTTCAGACGCTAGTCGATCGCCTGAAAGCTCCGGTTGCTCGATTATAGTCGCCGCGCTCGCTGCGCTGAGCCAGCGCGCATTATGCAGCTGTTGCTGATCTTTATGGTGTGGGTACGGCACGAGAATAGATGCGCGACCAACAACAGCGATTTCGGCTACAGTGCTCGCACCCGAACGCCCTATAACTAGGTCTGCCCAGGCGTATGCCGCCGCCATGTCGTCGATGAATGGCGTAACCGTTAATCCATTAGCGAGTGAAAATCCCGCGTCTGTATAGGCTGCCTGAGTAGCCTCCAGTTGCGATGCACCTGTTTGATGCCTGACCTCGGGAACCGCATGAGGATCAGTCTCCCTTAGCCGCGCAAGGGCTTGCGGCAGGGTTTCGTTAATCGCCTTCGCTCCTTGGCTGCCGCCCAGAATTAAAAGCCGCAGAGGCCGCGTTGTAGACGCAAGCTCCGGCAGTGTTTGCCCAACCTGCTCGATGTCTGCGCGCACAGGATTGCCAACGAAAACAACCTTATCGCTCTCTGCGAAGGCGCCAGGGAATGCTTCGAAAACACGGGTAGCAATGCGCGCAAGTAGGCGATTGGTAAAACCAACCACTGCGTTCTGTTCGTGTAGATACAGTTTCTTTCGCAACACTCGTGCAGCAACGCCGCCTGGGCCCGAAACATAGCCGCCCATGCCAAGCACACAGTCAGGATCGATTTCGCGCATAATGAGCAGGCTCTGCCACAACGAGTGGGTTAGCATCCAAGGTGCGCCAATCAAGCGCGCGATGCCTTTGCCTTTTAGTCCTTTCGCTGCGATCCGATGAAACTCGTATCCGGTTCCCTCGAGAAGTTTCTCCTCCATGCCGCCCGGCGTTCCGAGCCAATCGACTTTAACGCCACGCGCCTCAAGCTGACGCGCGATGGCTAATGCAGGGAATACGTGTCCACCGGTTCCTGCTGCCATAATTAGCACCCGAGAGATAGCCATCATCTCTCCCAAACAGAAGTGGTTTTTGTGGCGGCCGCGAGGCGGTCGGTTTCATATTCGATTCGAATTAGCAGCGCAGCCATCACACAGCTCATGATTAAACTTGCGCCGCCATAGCTTAGAAATGGAAGCGTCAATCCTTTCGTGGGGAGCAGGCCGATGTTGACCCCTATATTGATGAGCGCCTGCCCGGCGAATAGCAACCCTAATCCGTAGGCAAAAAAAGCCGCAAAGTAGCTTTCCTGAGATTCGGCGCGCCGACCAATGACGAAAGCTCGGTAGACCAAGATACAAAACAGTGACACCACCACAGCGACGCCAACCATCCCGAATTCTTCACCAATAATTGCCAATACAAAGTCAGTATGTGCCTCGGGCAAAAAATAGAGTTTTTGAATACTATTGCCCAAGCCCGTGCCGAACCACTCGCCACGCCCGAATGCGATTAAGGCTTGTGCTAATTGGTAGCCGTCGCCATAAACATTCTCGATCGCCCAAGGGTCTTGAAAGGAGGTGAAACGTGCGAGTACATGTGGTTTCGTTATTGCAATCGCGGTAAAGCCAATAACTGCAATTAAAACAATGAGGAGAATTCTCCACAGCTTCGCACCCGCCAAAAACAATAGACAAAAAGTCGTCGCCATCAAAATAACCAACGCGCCATGATCTGGTTCTCGTTGAAGCAGCCACGCAGCCACGCCCGATACACCAAGCGGAATCAAGAAATGCTTCCAGTTGTCCCTCACAGCCTGATAATTTTTTTGTAGGTAATCGGCTGTGAAGATAACTAAAAACAGCTTAGCGAGTTCCGACGGCTGCAGGTCAAAGAAGCCTAGATCTATCCAACGCGCACTCCCATTGACGCTTTTGCCGATGCCGGGAATGAGCACTGCTATCAAGAGAATGTACGAAAGCAGGACAAGCAAAAAAGAGAACCGGCGCCAGAGCGATAGAGGGATCGCGAGTGTGATCGCTGAGGCGGCCAGACCAATTAAAGCAAAGACTGATTGCCGCTTTAAATAATAGAAAGGATCGCCGCTGCTCGAATTAGCAATTTCAACAGAGGCTGAGGTCATCATGAGAAGGCCAATGCTGAGCAAAGCGAACGCAACTAGCAACACTGTGTTAAGCGAGCGCGCCGGGGCAGCGGCAAAATCATTAGCCAGAGACAATTGGTTCGTTCGCCCTAAAATTGCCATTTAGCCTTCATCCTTACGCGCATTTTCGCGCACTCTTGCGGCGAAAGTGTCACCGCGATGTTGAAAATTATCGAACATATCGAAGCTTGCACACGCCGGAGACAAAAGCACCGCGTCACCGGCTTTCGCCGCATTCGAAGCGAGCTCGATCGCCTCCTCCATGCTTTGCGCGAACGCAATATCGTGAGCCTTCGAGTCTCGCTCTAGGCAGTGCGCTATTAAATTGGCGTCGCGCCCAATCAAAATTACTTTGCGCACAAAAGCGCCTACCGCCGGCACTAGCGGCGCAAAATCTGCGCCCTTGCCTTCCCCACCCGCAATCAGCACAAGCCTACCGCCTGTTGAGGCGGCAAAGTGTTCTCCCAAACCGACAACCGAGGCGAGTGTAGAACCGACATTTGTGCCTTTCGAGTCGTTGAAATAATCTACGCCGCGAACAGCCGCGACCCACTGACATCGATGCGGCAGTCCTTGAAAACTTTCAATGCCCGAGGCTATCGACTCAAGTGAGACTCCGACAGCATGTGCCAGTGCGCTCGCCGCAAGCGCATTAGCGAGATTATGTTCGCCCGCCACTTTGATTCGCTCAACGGCAAGAAAGGCGCGGCCGTTAAAACTGAGCGAGCGAACACCAGCCACTTCAGCTATACCGAAACCGTCTTCCAGCGCATCCTGTGTCTTATAACGTACTGTGCGAACAGCTGAATCCAACGGCAGCGTTAATGGGTCGCTAAGATTGATACACACCGTTTTCGCGCCGTTGAAAATATTTTGCTTCGCGCTTAAATATTCCGTGGCGTCGGCATACCTGTCCATATGGTCTTGGCTCAGATTCAGCAGCGCCACCGCCTGCGCATTCAATTCGGGGGTTGTCTCTAATTGAAAACTCGACAACTCCAAAACATAAATGTCTTTTTGTTCTTCCTTAAAGAGATCTAACGCCGGCTTGAAATTCTCGCCATCGAGATTACCCCCAACGCCAAAAGATCTGCCGTCAGCACGAAGAATCGAAGCAAGCAAAGCAACTACTGTGCTTTTGCCGTTCGAGCCCGTTACTGCAACGATAGGCTTGTTTACAACGCGCGCAAACAGTGCAATATCGCCAATCACTTCAACGCCTGCTTGCCTTAGCTTCGCGATAGCCTCGGTCTTTACACTTACCCCTGGGCTTACAATCAAGCGCGTCGCAGAATTTAAAAAAGCCTCACGAAGCTCGCCGAACTCGCTCACTATTTCTGGGAACTCGGCTCTGAAAACAGGCAGCATAGCAGGCGCTGCGCGGGTATCAGCCACCGCGAAATCGGCACCTATCGAACCAAGGAATCGAGCACAGGACAACCCCGTTGCACCCATACCGACGATCAGTGACAACCCTTCTAACCCTTTGCTTGATAATTCCTCTGCTTGCGTCACGCCTACCTCGTTACCGCTTAGCGCAGCTTCAACGTTGCCAGGCCGAACAGCACTAACATGACCGTAATAATCCAAAATCTCACTATTACCCGTGGCTCAGGCCAGCCCATTAGCTCGAAATGATGATGTATCGGTGCCATCTTGAAAATTCGTTTGCCGGTCAACTTAAACGAGCCGACCTGCAAGATTACGGAGAGCGTTTCCATGACAAACACACCGCCCATAATAACGAGGACCAATTCGTGGCGAGCGATTATCGCCATCGTGCCAAGCGCAGCGCCGAGCGCGAGCGCACCAACGTCGCCCATGAATATTTGTGCAGGGTAAGTATTAAACCAAAGGAACCCAAGACCGGCGCCAAGAAGACCACCCGCAAAGATAACCACCTCTCCCGAGCCCGCAACATAAGGAATCTGCAAGTAGCTCGCAAATTCGACATGTCCCGCTAGATAAGCGATGGCGCCGAGCGCTCCACCAACCAATACTGAAGGCAGGATCGCTAGCCCATCGAGACCGTCCGTTAGGTTCACTGCATTACTAAACCCAACGATAAAAAAGTAGCTTATGACTATATAAAAAAGGCCTAGGTCGAGCGCTACACTCTTAAAAAACGGTAAAATATACTGCGTTTCGGCGGGCCCCAAAGCCGACTTGTAAAGCACTACGGCAGCAGCAATACCGATAAGCGATTGCCAAAAATATTTCCAGCGTGCAGGGAGACCTACTGCATTTTTGCGAAAGACTTTACGATAGTCATCGACCCATCCCACCGCGCCGAATGCGAGCGTGACAAGGAGTAGAACCCAAACGTAGTGATTGGTCAGATCTGACCACAGCAGCGTGCTCACCGTGATTCCTACTAGAATGAGAACGCCACCCATAGTTGGCGTACCCGCCTTGCTCAGATGCGACTGAGGGCCATCGTCGCGTATCACCTGCCCGATCTGATTCGCGTTGAGCGCTCGAATCAAGATCGGGCCAACGAGCAGAGAAACGCCCAATGCCGTCAGCACGCTGAAGATGCCGCGAACGGTAATGTATTGCAGCACAGCGAACGCGCTGTTGAACTGCATCAAATAATCCGACAGCCATACTAGCATTGAGATAGTTCCCTATTTTTACTTCTTGTTATGAACAGCCCTCTCTGGAGCCGATAATTTTCGTGCTAGCCTGCGGCACTCAATGCTGCGACAACGGTCTCCATCCTCGCTCCTCGAGAGCCTTTTACGAGGAAAACCGTTTCACTGTTAGCCAAATCAACACAGTCTTTTTCTAAAGCCTCGCGATCGCTGTAATGCTTAGCCCTCAAACCACCGGCCTCAAGATAGGCTTCCACCATCGCAGCGCAGTCGCTACCCAAAGCGAGAAGCAATGGCACCCCATGCCTGGCCGCATACTCACCGACCTCTCGATGCGAGGATTCAGTTTCATCACCGAGTTCCCGCATTTCACCTGCGACCATGACTTTTTCGCCTTCGGCAGCCATCAGCACGTCGATCGCCGCATGGAAGGAATCAGGGTTCGCATTATAGGTATCATCAAGTAATCGGCATCCTTCTCGACCTATTGAGGGAAATAGTCTGCCTGGCACAGGTGTGGCCTGTTTAAGCCCAATCCGAACGTCATCTAGGCTCGCGCCAGCTTCCAACGCACAGGCCGCTGCCGAAAGAGCATTCTCGGCGTTATGGCTCCCTAAGAGCTGAATTTCAGCGTCGATTTCGCCCTGCGGCGTATACAGAGTGAATGCCACGCTTCCCCCTGCGAGCAGACGCGTAGCCGAACATCGATAGTCGGCCTCGGGGACTTTATTGCCGTAACTGAACAGCCTCACCTGACGCTGACCGGCGCGCTTAACCCATTGCTGGCAATTGGGGTCGTTAGCATTCAGCACCGCGACGCCTTTGTCAGAAAGTCCGTCGATAATCTCGCCCTTCGCCAGAACGATGCCTTGGAGAGAGCCGAAGCCTTCGATATGCGCAGCGCTCGCCTTGGTAATTAGCGCTATGTCTGGCTTCGTAGCCGCGACACTCACGGCTATTTCGCCGGCGCCATTCGCGCCCATTTCGATAACGGCGAATTCATGCCGTGCCTCGAGCCGAAGCAGCGTAAGTGGCACCCCAATGGTGTTATTTAGATTTTCGGCGGTTATGAGAGTTGGGGCTTTTGCCTTGAGAATACTGCCGATCATCTCCTTGACCGAGGTCTTGCCCTGACTGCCAGTGAGCGCAATGACTTTAGCCGAACTTCTGTCCCTGTTGAGCCTCGCTAGCGTAGCCAGCGCACTAAGCGTGTCATCGACGACCAGGCGCTGCGCATCGGCTTGCGCATCGGACTGGTGTGTCACAGCAGCCACAGCGCCTTTGGTGAGCGCCTCTTCGACGAATTCATCACCGTTAAACCGCTCGCCTTTCAACGCAACGTAAAGGTCGCCTGCGCTCAGGTTTCGAGAGTCGGTGGTGACAGCGGAAAATGCTGCGTCTTTTTTGAGCGCTGACAAGGTCACAGATAGCCCAAGCTCACTGGCCAGTTCGCTTAGCGTGAATTCGCCAATCATGATGCACCTCTCGTCAGGCTGCGCTTTAGGATCGCCGCGCGCGCGTGTTCAACATCACTAAATGGCTGACGTTCGCCATTAATCTCTTGATAATTCTCATGGCCTTTACCTGCAATAAGGATTACCGCACCGGGTTTGGCCGCAGCAATGACCGCGGCGATAGCCTCTGCGCGATCCCTCATTCTGACCACTGCATCTGGACCGACGAATCCGGAGAGGATTTGATCGATTATGGCGCCGCCCTCTTCAGCACGAGGGTTATCGTCGGTAAGAATCACGCGGTCGGCATGGTGTTCGGCGACCTCACCCATTAGAGGCCTCTTGCCTGCATCGCGGTTACCGCCAGCACCGAAAACACACGTTAGCTCTCCATCGAAGTGCTCGCGTAATCCGAGCAGCGCACTGCGCAGCCCATCTGGCGTGTGCGCGTAGTCAACGACGACGCTTACATCACTTGTATCACTTGCAGCTGCAACAATTTGCATGCGCCCTGGCACTGGCTTGAGGCGGGTTAATGCTGCGGCGAGCTGAGAAAAAATAAGTTTGCCCTGAAATGCACTAGCATCCTGATAGTGCGCCTCGGCAGAGCAATAGCTAACAACGGTGGCAACCACTGCGAGCAGATTGCTTAGATTAAAACCACCTAACAAGCCAACCCTTACGTCGCCACTGCCGATGGGCGTAACAAGGTGCATTGCTATGCCCTGAGAATCCATCGCAACGCGCTCGGCTCGCACAGATGCCGCGGCACGGGACTGACTGTAGGTAACTATTTCTACCCGTGATGCAATGTCGTTGATGAGCGAAATACCATAGGCATCGTCGAGGTTTATCACTGCGCGTTTGAGTCGGGGCATAGTGAAGAGTTTTTTCTTACTCGCGCCGTATGCCTCCATAGTGCCATGGTAGTCGAGATGATCGCGGGTTAGATTGGTGAATACTGCTGTGTCGAATTGCACACCACTTACGCGGCGTTGATCCAATCCGACAGAGGATACTTCCATAATGATAGGGTCGACACCGGTCGAGACCAATTCGAACAGTGCGCGCTGAGTGAACACCGCGTCGGGGGTTGTTAACGCGGTGGCAGACAGCGCATCGGGGCGACCATAGCCCAGCGTACCGATGGTCGCCGAGTCGAGACCTAGATCACGAAACACCTGAGCCATGAAAGCGGCACAGCTAGTTTTACCATTGGTGCCGGTTATCCCAATAACGCCAGCTTGAGTGCTCGGCTCAGCGTAGAACCTTCCGGCAATCGCGCTAATCTTTGATTGCAGCGAGTCAACGGCGATAACAGGAACGCCCCCAACGTCTCTGACGCCAACCCATTCGCCACCAGACTCTGCGAGCACCGCCGCCGCGCCAGCGCTAATAGCAATTGAAATAAAGTCTCGCGCATCAAGATTACGCCCAAATACTGCGACAAAAACATCGCCAGAGACGACCAGTCTACTGTCTAGTTGAATCCCTGTGACGAGGAGCTCTGAATCCAGTTTGTTGGCAATCGATACAGGAACAAACCCAGCGACGAGCTCGCTGAGTGTCATCTTGGCTGCGCTTCGCTCGGGTTCTTTATGCATGGCGCTATTCATCGCCTCCGCTAGACATGACCGACTGCCCGATTGGCACATCATCTGGCGGTATATTGAGGAGGCGCATTGCGCCTGAAGCTACGCGCGCAAACACAGGCGCCGCAACCTGACCACCATAGTGCTCGCTGCCTTTCGGCTCGTTTATTACAACAACGACAACGATTTTTGGATCACTTGCAGGAATCATCCCAACAAACAGGGAGTTGTGAAGGTTTGCTTCATAGCCAAACTCGCCGACAACGTGTGCGGTACCCGTCTTGCCCGCAACCTTGTAGAAGGGAACATTGCCCTCGCGCGCAGAGCCTCCGCGGCGCGGATCCACAACGGTCTCGAGCATGTCTTTGATTTGCGCCGAAATCGAAGTCGAGAGCACTCGCTCTCTAGAGAGCGCAGCAACGTCATCCGCGCTAAGTTTAACCAATGAGACAGGCTTGCGAATCCCACTGTCTGCGATCACCGAGTATGCCTGAGCCAATTGAAGCGCGGTAACCGAAAGCCCGTAGCCATAGGACAGTGTCGCGGTCTCGATCGCACTCCACCGCCGAGGGCTAGGCAGCAGCCCACCGCGCTCGCCCGGAAAACCGGTGCCTGTAACCTGCCCAAGACCTACTCTTTCGAGAACATCGCGGATCGGTTCTGGGCCGATTTCTAAAGCAATTTTACTTGTGCCAACATTACTCGACTTGGTAATCACTTTACCAACAGTGAGCGTGCCGTAGTTGTGAATATCTTGAATCGTATGCCCGCGGACCATCATCCAACCTGGGCTTGTTTCAATTATTGTATCCGCCTCGTAAACGCCACTCTCAAGCGCTGCTGCTATCGTGAAGGCTTTTACAGTTGAGCCCGGCTCGAAAACGTCGGTAACCGCACGGTTTCGCAGCACGCCAAAGTCACTAATGTTGCTTTTATTATTAGGGTTGTAAGAAGGTTGGTTTGCCATAGCGAGCACTTCGCCGGTTTCGACATCTAACATCACCAACGTTGCCGATTTCGCACGGCGCTTGGTGAACTCAGCTTTCAGCTCTTTGTAGGCGAGATTTTGTAATCTGAAATCAATGCTAAGCTCTATGTTAGACCCGTTTGAGGCTGTCTCTATCGTCCTGATTTCTTCAATAATGTTTTCACGACGATCTTGAATTATCTGCCGCCGACCTTCGACACCTTGAAGGTGTTCTTCGTATGTAAGCTCTATGCCTTCTTGGCCCACATTGTCGATATTACTGAAGCCAACGAGATGGGCTGCAACTTCACCCTGCGGATAGAAGCGCTGGTATTCGTCTTCGAGCCTGACATGCGGAATCCGCATCGCGGCAACGGGTGCCGCTTCGGCCGGAGAGAGCCGCCTTTTAACGAAATGAAATGGTTTGTCACGCTTACTCTCGATAGCAGAGATCAGTGCTTCCGCATTCATATCGAGCGCGTTCGCCAGGCGGCGAATATCATTAGGATTATCGATGATTTTTGAGGGATTAACACTAATAGTAACGACGGGCGTGCTTACCGCGAGCGGCTCCCCATTGCGATCAAAAATGACTCCGCGGTTTGCCGCGATGGGAATTGTTCGGATAGCCCTATTATCACCCTGACCTTGTAAAAATTCTTTTTCAACAACCTGCAGCTGACTTACTTTCCACGCTACTGCGCTGACGCATAACATTAGCCCGAAAACGACTGCGCCCAGCCGCCAGGTTGCCATAATGAATAACCAGGCTTTATCCATGACTCCCTGCCCTTTAGCAGGAATCTGCGCTCTTGTTTCTCGTCGCGTTGCGCTCATACCAGTCCCCTCTCCCCTTGGCGCCTGTTTAATCTCACTGCCCAACCATCACTATCTGGCTTACGTCAGGTACTCGCATGCCTAACTGCTCGGTAGCTTTTTGCTCGATGCGACCCTCAACACCAAAAGTGCTCTGCTCAATAAGCAGCTGCCCCCATTCGACGCTAATGTCATTTGCTTCACTTCTAAGCTCTTGAAGACGGTTGAACACATAGCGATTCTCGTGTGTCGTTTTGACCACGCCTAGCCCGCTAACGAGCAAGCAGAGCAGCAGGAGTAGAAAAATCGCTGAACGGCGCTCGCCAAGCCCCAACCAGCGCCAAAGCGACTCGGGAGGCGATTGTTTTCTTTGCGTCTGTTTTTGGCTTGCTTGCGCCATGGGTGTTCAACCTGCTGTTGTTATTTTTTCTATTCGCGCCAGCGCTCGGCGACTCACGTTAGAGCTTGGCTGCCACTCGCATCACCGCACTCCGCGCGCGAGGATTGCGGTCGATCTCATCTCGACTCGGCTTAATCGCTTTGCTTTGCGGCTTCACTTTCGGGTTTAACTGCGACTGCGCTACAGGCAACCCGCGCGGAAAATCGTCGCCGCGTGCATGCTTCGCAATAAATCGTTTCGCAATTCGATCTTCCAGCGAGTGAAAGCTGATGACAACGAACAACCCGCCTGGGCGCAAAATTTCTAACGCTTGATCGAGCGCGAGTTCTAGTTGTTCCAACTCCCGATTAATAAACAATCGTATCCCTTGGAATGCCCGTGTTGCCGGATGCTTATCGCGCTCCCACGATGGATTCGCCTCTTTAATCATCTCTGCGAGAACGCCCGTTCTCAGAATAGGTGAGATAGCGCGCTCCGCGACGACACGCCTCGCCATTCTTCGCGAATGCCTTTCCTCGCCATAGTGGTAGAGAACATCGGCGATTTCTGTTTCGCTCGCTGAGTTAATCCACTGTGCTGCGCTAATACCTTGCGTCGTATCCATCCGCATATCGAGCGGACCATCACGCATAAAACTAAACCCTCGCTCTGCATCATCGAGCTGCGGTGACGACACACCAAGGTCAAGCAAGAGGCCATCAACACGGCCCATAAGCCCCATCTCACTGAGTACTGCGCTCATTTCACCGAAAGCGCTATGTTTAGGCTCAAGCCTCTCATCTTCCGTATGCAGAGCGTTGGCCACGGCAATTGCTTCAGGATCACGATCGAAGGCGATCAGTCTTGCGTTAGCGGGCAGTTTCTTAAGAATTGCTCTGGAGTGACCGCCGCGCCCGAAAGTGCCATCGATGTAGATCTGCGGCTCGTCGCGCTCATCACTCTGCGCTAGCAAGGCGTCGACGGCCTCGTTGAGCAGAACAGTGTGATGAAGCGATTCGGTCGACATATACGCGCCTTACTCAGATTGTTTTCGGGTCTAGCTAATTCGTCATGATGCGGCGCGTTACAATGCCAAAGAGCGCAATTTATCCGGAAGTTCTGCCGCACCAGCAGATTCGGTAAACCAGAGCTCGCGCTGTGTAGCCCATGCTTCCTGATCCCATATCTCTAATTTCTTACCCTGACCGACCAGGCAGATATGCTTGTCTAACGCTGCGTATTGGCGTAGCTCTTGCGGCAGGAGAATCCGCCCATTGCCGTCGAGCTCTAGATCGGTAGCGTGGCCGATTAACAGGTGTTTCACACGCTGTGACATAGGATCAAAGCTCGACAATCCTTCGATTTCGCGCTCTATTTGCTCCCACTCCGCTAGCGGATACAGCAACAAGCAACGGTGATTCGTATCAATTGTGACCACCAGCTGGCCTGCGCAATGACTTAGCAAGCGCTCACGATAGCGCGCCGGCATTGCCATGCGCCCTTTCGCATCTAAGCTGATCGAATTGATTCCGCGAAACACCGCAGTCTCCCAAAATAACCTTATCTATTGATATAGTTGATAATTTTAGTGGCTATGCGGGTTTAGGCGGCTGGAGGTTGGCGCCGTCTACTCTACGCTTTTTTCCACATTGCCCCACTATAGTACAAAATTATCCACTTTTTTCCACAGATTGCCACTATAAGGACAGAAACTAGCGCATGCAAGCAGAAAATGCCGCCAAGCTACTGATTTTGAGAGTGGCATCACTGAAATAGAAAGACGTTATTGGGGACCGCAGTCGAATGCGAAAAGCGAACTACCGCCGTAACGCCCAAAGAGGTTATGGGCATTAGTGATTTGCGCTAGTCGCGAGGGAGAATTAAAAAGTGAGCCAGCCTATAAGCCGGGTTCTGTCGAGGACAATCATTCATCTATGGCTTACGTCACCGCAAGCCTTTAGCGGCCTACCCGAACCCAATGCGAGCAGCATCGATGGGTTCCTATTTGGCCTTGCTCCGAGTGGGGTTTACACTGCCACGAACTGTTACCAGTCGCGCGGTGCGCTCTTACCGCACCTTTTCACCCTTACCGAATCACACGTCTCTCAGCACACACCTTACAGTGGTCTTGAGGACTTCACGCTTGATCTGGCGGTATATTTTCTGCTGCACTAGCCGTAGGCTTGCGCCTCCCAGGCGTTACCTGGCACCCTGCTCTGCGGAGCCCGGACTTTCCTCCGACCCCGTCCTCGAACGACGCAAAGCGACGAAAGAAGAACTAGGACCAGCGATTGCCCAGCTGACTCGCGCGCAGCTTAGTCGAGTTCAGAATTTCGCACAAGCTGCATCTACCCTTGTTTCTCGAGCATGACTGCATACAGCGCGTTTTTGCGCACGCCTACTATCTGCGCAGCGAGCGCGACGGCGCGCTTCATGGATAGCTCAGCACTCAATAACTCAGCCACCTCCTTCGCTTTTTCCATTGCAGTGTCGAGCTCAGAATCTGGCTGCTCTAACCGACCTTCGAGAACGAGGACAAATTCACCGCGCGAGTTATTGTCATCGCTCGCTACCCAGGCAACCGCCTCTAGCAAGCTTCCAAGGAAATGCGTCTCGAATTTCTTGGTGAGCTCGCGCGCAACGAACACCTTCCTCTTGTTTGGCTCGGCGATTACCGCTGCCATATCAGTGAGGCACGCGGCGATCCGATGGGGAGATTCATAAAAGACGACAGTGGATGATTCTTGAGCGAGAACAGCTAATCGTTTGCAGCGCTGCGTGCTTTTAGCTGGCAAAAATCCCTCGAAAAAAAACCGATCGCTTGGGATGCCAGCGACGCTCAAGGCTGCAATCACAGCACTCGCGCCCGGCACAGGAATCACTGCAATGCCGCAGGCTCTCGCCTTTTCCACCAGCCTGAATCCTGGATCAGAAATCAGGGGAGTCCCCGCATCGGAAATCAGTGCGATGGAGCGACCCGCACTCAAGTCATCAAGTAGCTTCTGCACGTCGGCGTCGCTGCTAAAGTCGTGATACGACGTCAGCGGGGTTGATACGGCAAAATGCTGTAATAATCGCTTACTATGCCGCGTATCCTCGGCAGCGATCAGATCAACCTGCTGCAGCACAGCAACAGCACGCGCGCTGATGTCCTCGAGGTTTCCTATCGGCGTAGCCACGACATAAAGTGTGCCGGTCGTTTCCATGCTTATTCTCTCTTTTTCATCTAAACCAGCTATTTCAAAGCCTGCGGGCGAGGCGTACAATTTTGACTCATTTGGCGCCTAAATTGCTGCGCCACCTTAGGTGGTTTAGTCTAAGGCTGAATTACTCACAGGCGCTTGTCCCATGCTTCGCAAAACCATCGATTTAAGACCAGCCTTGTTTGCCTGCGCTATATTGCTGCTCATAAGCTGTCAATCGACATCCACGTCGCCTAAGGCGACACTTGCCGACGAAGCCACCGCAGCCTCCGTAGACGCGCTGCTCGCAGCGGCCGCTGCAGCCGATTTAACGACTGCAGCTAGTTATCGGCTGCAGGCAATCGATCTACTCATCGCGGCAAACGATCTCGAGCGGGCGACTGAACAGCTCCAAGCCCTGCCGGAGGTGCTGCTACTTCCTCCTGAGCTTCGCGCATTGGCGCAACTCGCACGCGCAGCACTGGCAAACGAAAACGGCGATTTCACCCGAGCGCGTAGTCTACTCCAAGAACTCGACGTAAGCGCGCAAGAGACACTCCCAATCGACACCATGATCAAAGCCGCCCTGCTCGCTGGCGATGTCTATCGGAATCTTGGCGACTCCACCTCAGCGGCAACCGCGCTGCTCAGCAGCAGTGTAAAAATGGAGAGCGCCTCACCACAACAGGCTCGCCAACTCAGCGATGCGACCTGGCTCACTCTCGACTCTCTCTCGATCGCTGAAATCGATGAGCTAGCCAATGCCAGCGCTAGCTATTATGCGCGCGGCTGGCTCGAGCTCAATCGAGCGATTAGGCGCGAAGAGTTCAGCCTGCGCGGCCAACTTGATGCAATCGCCCGATGGCAAGGCGTCTGGACGCAACATGCAGCCGCAAGCTTTTTGCCAAGCGCATTACTGGGCCTTAATGCCGCCTGGGACCGTCGCCCTAGACACATTGGCCTCATTCTACCGTTACAGCAGGCGGCAGGCAGAGCGCTGCAAGAGGGATTCATTGCCGCCTATTACCAGTCTCTCGCCATTTCTCGTGAAGTACCCCGCATCAGCGTAATCGACAGTAGCGAGGCAACCACCGCGGCAAGCGTTTATGAGGAAGCACTGCGTCTTGGCGTTGATCTTGTCGTTGGCCCCCTAAGTAAAACGCTCGTCAACGAAATCGCTGCACTCCCCCAACTGCCAACGCTCACACTCGCGCTCAACTATGCAGACCGTGAGGTTGCGCCGACGACCCAACCTCCTGTCGACCTCATCCAGTTCGGCCTCGCACCAGAAGACGAAATCGATCAGATAATAGAATTAGCTGAAGAGCGCGGATTTAAGCGAGCAGCAGTGGTGACACCTGTGGGCGAAAACTACACGCGACTAAGAGCGACGTTTCAAACTCGCTGGGAAGAAACCGGTGGTAGTGTAGTGACTCGCTCTGTGTTCGGCCCCGAGGAAGACTTTAGCTCGGTCGTAAAAAACCTTCTCGCAATCGATGCTAGCGAGGACAGGGCACGTCGGCTGCGCGCCGCGTTGCCGCGCAATAACATCGAGTTCACCCCGCAACGTCGCGGCGATATAGACTTCATCTTTCTTATCGCGAACCCCCGTCAAGGCCGCCAACTTGTGCCAACCTTGGCGTTTTATTATGCCCAAGACCTTCCTCTGCTCGCCCTGCCTTCGATCTATGACGGCGACCCAACGGCAAGCACACGCGACCTAGACGGCTTGGTTTTTGGCGATGCCCCTTGGATGATTATGCCGAGCGAGCTGCGCGAGTTGGCCGATGAGCATCTCACCGCCGCGCTTGGTTCAAGTCAGCGCCTTCGAGCGATGGGCGTCGACAGCTTCTATTTGGCGATGCAACTCGCCCAGCTGCAGGACAATCCGCTGCGAAGCCTTCGCGGAGTAACGGGCGAACTCAGCCTGACCAGCGAAGGCAAAATCAAACGCAAGCTGCTGATGCTTCAATTCGAAAACGGGGTGCCTGAGCCGCTCCCAGGCAGCTAACCCTTCGCAGTAACGCGCTACCCCCTTCATTTTATCGCCCTCTCTTTTTCTCAGCAGACGGCGCTGACAAAGGAATGTCGACCGCATGAAAAAAGAGACCTCTGTAGCCACCGGACGCCGCTACGAGTCTTTTGCAGCCTGCTATCTAGAACAGAGAGACTGTCGAATTACTGAGAGGAATTTCCGCTGCAAAGCAGGCGAAATTGATCTAATAGCGATAGACCCAGCGCATAAGCTAGTGTTTGTCGAGGTAAGGTTCAGGGCGAGCAATCGCTTCGGTGGCGCACTCTCCTCTGTCACCCCCAACAAGCAGAGGCGCGTTCGTAACGCCGCCAGTTATTATTTGCTCACCCATCCACAGTACGCAGCGCACTATTGCCGTTTCGATGTAATCGCCCTGAGCAAGGATAAGCGCAGCGATGGGGTTGAGGTAAACTGGATTAAAGCTGCCTTCGTCTAGCAGACACCCTTTTCTCTCTCTATTTAGCGCCGGGACCCTCAGAGCTCTAATTAACCCTAACAGTGCAACCTAAATCGGCCGATAACTACGGCATCAAATTTGGAGATTGCACGATGGATTTACATCACAGAGTAGCTCAGCATTTCGCTGAAAGCATCGAGACTAAACAGCGCTCAGCCGAGACTATGGGGCCATCGATACACCGCGCCGCCGAATCTCTGCTTGAGTGCCTTCTCGCAGGCGGGAAAATTCTAAGCTGCGGTAATGGCGGGTCGGCTGGAGACGCACAACATTTTTCGGCAGAACTTCTCAATCGCTTCGAGAAAGAGCGCCCCGGCCTGCCCGCTATTGCGATCAGCACAGACACGTCGACCCTCACAGCCATCGCGAACGATTACGACTTTAATGAGATATTCTCGAAGCAGGTAAGCGCGCTCGGCAACCCAGGCGATGTGCTCCTCGCCATCTCTACGAGTGGTAACTCGAAAAACGTCTTGGCTGCGGTTGACGCTGCGCACGGTCGCGAAATGAAGGTTGTCGCGATGACTGGCCGAGATGGCGGCACGATTGCTGCGGCACTTTCGCCTGAAGACACAGAGATCAGAGTGCCCTCGGAGCGCACCGCGCGTATCCAAGAAGTGCATTTGGTCGTTATCCATTGCTTATGCGACTTAATCGACACACATTTATTCGGAGGAGAAACAGCATGATTTCGAGCACTACCTCGACGGTGAAACACATTTTTGCGAGCGCCCTACTACTGGCAGTCCTTGGAAGCTGCACAACTGTTTTGGTCCGTACGACCGGAGCCGAAGGTATTACAGAGGACCCCACGGAGCGGACTGCCGGTGCAGTAGTTGAAGATCAGTCAATTGAAACAAAGGTCGTGGTTAACCTTAAAAAACTCGAGCCGGAGCTGAAAAAGGCGAACATCAAAGTCATCAGTCACAACGGCGTCGTACTTTTGGTTGGCCAGGTTGCGAGCGATGGGCTCAAGGCGCGCGCAACGCAGATTACCAGCGACTCAAGTACAAAGATAAAACGCATTCACAATGAGCTTGAAGTGGCGGGAAAGACAAGCCTCCTCGCGCGCAGTAATGACAACTGGGTTGCGACTAAGGTACGCACGCTTATGCTCGCCAACAGCAGCGTACCGTCAGGTCAGATTAGAGTCATCACAGAAAATGGCGCCGTGTTTTTGATGGGCTTAGTCACGCAGGCCGATGCTGACGGCGCGGCAGACCTCGCAAGAAATGTCTCTGGGGTGACTCGCGTCGTTAAGGTATTCGAGTACCTCAACTAACCGAGGTCACCTGACCAGCCTGAGAGCGGGCTTCTTTTTATCCGAACCCGCCTCACTGCCGCCTTTGCCAGAATCCAAAGGCGTTGGCGGCTCAGGGTCGGCCGGTGCCTCGGCTTTAAACATCATTCCTTCGCCGTTCTCCCTCGCATAAATTCCGAGCAAAGCGCTCATGGGCACAAGTATTCGCCGCGATACGCCCGCAAAGCGGCCATTAAAGCTCACGTAGTGATCATCGATGCTGAGGTCTTGAACGGCAACTGGCGAGACGTTAAGCACGATCTGGCCGTCTTTAACGTGTTCCTGCGGGACTTCGACTCCTTCGAGTAAAGCATCGACAACGACATGCGGAGTGCAGCCGTTGTCGAGAATCCACTCGTAGAGTGCTCTGACAAGATAGGGTCGACTAGAAGTCATTGGTGTCGACATACCTATCCTTTTGCTGAAGGGGGAAAAAGCGAGAGAAGGCTGTTACACCATCTCCTTTTCTTGCTCGGAAAGACTCAATATCACCGACTCACGCTCGAAAAGGCGGTCGCGGTAATCCAGAAGAGGCTTTACGCCTTTAGTCTTAGGCAGCTCAATTCCCATCACAGGCAGACGCCATAAAATAGGCATGACACAGCAGTCTACAATGGTGAATTCATCGCTCATGAAATAAGGCTTTTCGCCAAAAATCGCGGCAATAGAGACGAGGCTATCACGCAATTCCTTGCGTGCTTTTTCGAGCTGCGCCGGCGTGCCCTCTTTAGCCATTAACTTGTCGACCAAGGGGCACCAATCCTGCTTTATACGATAGATCCAAAGACGGCTCATCGCACGCGCAACCGGATAAACTGGAAACAAGGGGGGATGCGGAAAACGCTCATCCAAGTATTCCATCATGATATCCGCTTCGTATAACACCAAGTCCCTGTCAACGAGCGTGGGTAGCGAGTTGTAAGGATTGAGGCTAGCGAGATCCTCGGGCTTTTTGTCTGGATCGACATCGATCGTTTCGACGGTGACACCCTTTTCGGCCAACACGATACGAACGCGGTGGCTGTACTGGCTAGTGCCATCAGAGTAGAAAGTCATCGACGATCGTTTAGCAACCACACCCATAGTATTTCCTCTCAATCCTTAGATAAAAGACCTTCACCGGCAAGCGGATAGATCAATGATAGTCCTTACTAAACTCACGGCTCATGAAGAACACGAGTATGTAGAGTAGTGCGAGAAATGCGAGCACCCAGACGCCGATGGACTGACGCTTGGTGCGGATTGGCTCGCCGATGTAATAAAGGAAGTTCACCAGGTCGCCGACAGTAGCATCGAATTCTTCGGGAGTCAGGCTGCCAGTTCCCTCTATATGAGTAAGGTCACACTGCGTTGGATCATCTGATCCATGATCGTCGCAAACAACATCGCCCTGCAGATTATGTAGCGCATTAGGCATGCCGACATTCGCAAAAAGTTTATTGTTTGCACCTAATGGCCGCGAAGGATCGTTATAGAACGACTTCATGTACGTGTAAAGCCAGTCGGGCTTGCGAACACGACCGATAAGCGTGAGGTCTGGGGGCGCTGCACCAAACCACACTTTCGAGTCGTCGTCGGACATCGCATTGGTCATTAACTCGCCAATCGATGTGCCATCGAAAATCATATTCGCTTCGACCAATTCAGCATCGAGTTCGAGGTCTTCGGCCGTACGCGCATAGCGCGCGTAGCCGAGTTCGTGACAGCCAGAGCAGTAATTCATATACGTGCCCCAGCCGCGCTGAAGAGAACCCTTGTCTTCGAAACTAGTCTCGACGTGCATGAGCTCAACGTTGCTCGCCTCAGAGGCATGCGCGGTATTAGTTAACATCAGTGGGATGATGACCATCGCCGCAATGAGTAATAACGCACCAATAAGCTGAGGAATACTAATGAAACGGCCCGTGACGCGCTCAGGCGGTGTAGCCGTTACTTCAGCACGCGTGTACCAAGGCATCGCGAAGAAGTAGCCGAAGTAGATCACTGTCATCAGCTGCGCGAGCAACGTCTTAGCAGGGCTAACTGACTGCGTACCGAGCACGCCCAAAATCAAGAACGCGACAACGAAGAGAAGCAGCGCAGTGCGGCTAAACTTACCTTTGTAGCGCATGGACTTGACCGGGCTCTTGTCGAGCCAAGGCAACACAAAGAGGATCGCAATCGCGCCGAACATAACAAGCATGCCCCAGAATTTCGCGTCGATACCAAACAGCGGGTAAGTAACCGCACGCAGCATCGAGTAGAAAGGCGTGTAATACCATACCGGTGGCACATGCTCAGGCGTCTTAAGTGAGTCTGCTTCTTGGAAGTTGGCGATTTCTAAGAAATAGCCACCCATCTCTGGTGCGAAGAATACGATTGCACAGAAGACAAACAAGAAGACGACAATTCCGCCGAGGTCATGATAAAGCGTGTAGTAAGGGTGGAAAGGGACGCCGTCTATCGGCACACCGTTCGCATCTTTGTTCTTCTTAATGTCGACGCCGTCGGGATTGTTCGAGCCCACTTCGTGCAGCGCAAGAATATGCAGCACGACCAACGCGATCAGCACGATTGGCAGTGCGACAACATGAAGAGCGAAGAATCGATTGAGCGTGGCACCCGATATCAGGTAATCGCCGCGTACCCAGACCAGCAGGTCGTCGCCGATAACCGGAATCGCGCCTGCGAGCGATACAATCACGTTCGCGCCCCAGTACGACATCTGGCCCCAAGGCAATACGTAACCAAGGAAGCCTTCCATCATGAGGACGAGGTAGATAGCCATACCGAATATCCAGATGAGCTCTCGTGGCTTCTGGTATGAGCCATACATCATGCCGCGGAACATATGGAGGTAAACCACAGCGAAGAAGGCTGAGGCCCCAGTTGAGTGCATATACCTAAGCATCCAACCGTAGTCGACATCACGCATGATGTATTCGACTGAGGCGAACGCAGCCTCGGCGCTCGCGGTATAGTTCATGGTTAGCCAGATGCCAGTTAACAGCTGGATAACGAGAACAACCATCGACAATACGCCGAAGTAATACCAAATATTGAAGTTTTTGGGCGCATAGTACTCGCTCATATGCTTCTTCCAAGCTGACACTATCGGCAGCCTGTCGTCTGTCCAGTCGCGGAGACCGACTAATGCGCCCACCACGAGGCCGGGCTTGTTTGATTCGCTCATGCTGCTGTCTCCTCGTCGATACCTATAATCAACACGTTGTCGTCCTCAAATGTATGCGGCGGCACTTCCATGTTTCGCGATGAAGGTGAACCACTGTACACACGTCCAGCGAGGTCGAATCGTGAACCGTGGCAAGGGCAGAAGAATCCACCACGCCACTCTTCGTCGAAAGGCTGCGCCTTGAGTTCGATATGCGGAGTGGGTGAGCAGAAAAGGTGCGGACACAGACCAACCAAAACCATCACGTCTGGGCGACGTGCACGGAATTCATTTTGCGCATAGGCAGGCTGCTCTGGTTCTTGCGAATCTGGATCGGTGAGGCGATCGGGGTCTTCATTGAGCGCTGAGAGCAACGCTTCGCTGCGCTTAACCACAAAGATAGGACGTCCGCGCCATGCAGGAATAGGCCCAAGCATTTCACCGTCTTGTAGACGGCTAATGTCTATGCGCACAGGAGCACCTGCCGCACGCGCTTTAGCGCTTGGGTTCCATGAACCTACGAAAGGCACCGCGGCGCCTACTACACCAGCGGCACCAACCGCTGTCGTCGTACCAACTAAGAACCGTCTACGGCCAACATTCGCACTGTTGTCAGTCACCGTTTATCTCCTCGAGAGCTAGCTTTAAAAGAATGTATTCGCGCCCGCCACGAGCTCTTTTTTGACACGGCCGAAGCAGACTCCGTGCTAGCGTCAGGGCAGAAATGGGGCGAGTATTCTGTTGAATGGGTTGCAGCGTCCATTGCGGGTCAGCAAACCGCCGCAATCATAGACAAAACCTAGGGCTATTTCAAGTCGACTATGACCGAATCCGTCAGTAGATGATTGAAATCAAAGGGAGAAAAATATTTTTAGCCGCAAAAAAAAACGCCGGACTCGCTTGCGAATCCGGCGTTTTCGAACGTAGCTTTCTAACGTCAGTCTCGAACGTCGTAGAATTAGCGCTTTGAGAACTGTGGCTTCTTACGCGCTTTGCGTAGGCCCACTTTCTTACGTTCTACTTCTCGCGCGTCGCGAGTCACGAAACCTGCCTTACGTAGTGTAGGCTTTAGCTCCATGTCGTATTCCATCAATGCACGCGTGATGCCGTGACGGATCGCGCCGGCCTGACCGAAGCTACCACCACCACGCACTGTCACGTTAATGTCGAACTTCTCGATCATTTCCACCAGCTCTAATGGTTGGCGAACAATCATGCGAGCAACTTCTCGACCGAAGTATCCGTCTAGAGGACGCTTGTTGACAGTGATCGCGCCGCTGCCGTTCTTGAGGTAGACCCTCGCAGTCGAGGTCTTACGACGACCAGTTCCGTAGTATTGCGTAATAGACATAGAACTAAGCTAACCTCTTAAAATTGAACAGCTTGTGGCTGTTGGGCACCGTGAGGATGCTCGCCACCTGCGTAGACTTTTAATTTTTTGAACATGGCGCGGCCGAGTGCATTCTTAGGCAGCATACCTTTCACTGCATTTTGAATGACGCGCTCTGGCGCACGCTCTATGAGCTTCTCGAAAGAGATAGATTTCAAACCACCGGGGTAAGCCGAGTGGGTATGGTAAATCTTACCCTTCGCTTTGTTGCCTGTTACCTTCACTTTTTCGCAGTTCACGACGACGACGAAGTCGCCTGTGTCGATGTGCGAGGTGAACTCGGGCTTGTGCTTGCCACGGAGGCGAAGCGCTATCTCAGCCGCCATTCTACCTAGTGTTTGGCCTTCGGCATCAACCAGGAGCCAGTCCTGATTAACTTCATTTGTTTTTGCGCTGTAAGTCTTCATCGATTAGTCATCGGTCTTTACTTTAAGGAGGGCGAATACTACCGGAGCAAATTAGATCTTTCAAGCGAATTTAAAAGGATTTCACCCTATTCAACCGCGATGCGCTGTCGCAAGGTAATCTAAAGATTGCATTTCCAATAGCCGAGAGGCGGTTCGCTCAAATTCGAAACTCAACTGCGTTCCCGTATAGAGCGCTAATATAGGCGCTGTCGCCGAAGCAATCAACTTAACTCTGCGATCATAGAGCTCATCGATGAGATTGATAAAGCGTCGGGCCTGATCATTGCGCGTTTCATCGAAGACTGGAATCCCGCTGATCAGCATTGTATGGAACAGCCGCGCCAGTTCGACATAGTCGAAAGCGCTACGCGGGCCGTCGCACAGCTCGGCGAAGTCAAACCAGACCACATCGTCGCCGACCCAGAGAGCGCGCAGTTCACGCCCGAGCACCTCTATGGGCGTCTCGCACGTTAAATGGGCTTCAGAAGGCACCAATTCATGCAAGCTCGCAAGCATAGCTGACCGAGCCTGCGCGTCATCCGGGCTATGATAAAGCGTCGCCTGTTCGAGGCTGCGCAATCGATAATCGATGCCTGATCGAATTTCGACCACTTTGGTCTGCGCGTTAAGCAACGCTATTGCCGGAAGAAAGCGAGCGCGCTGCAGCCCATTGCGATAGAGCCCGTCGGGCTGAATATTCGACGTGGTCACAAGCACCACCCCTCGCTCGAATAATGCGTCTAAAAGCCCAGCGAGAAGCATTGCGTCAGCGATGTCTTGCACAAAAAACTCGTCGAAGCAGAGCAGCTTAGCCTCTTTAGCTAATTCATCGGCAATGCGAACGAGCGGGTTCTTGTGCCCTTGCAACACCGCTAGGCGCTGATGAACCTCTTGCATAAAGCGGTGGAAATGCGTGCGCCGCTTAGGCACAGAATCTACAGAGTCGAAGAAAAGATCCATAAGATAGGTCTTTCCCCGTCCTACCCCACCCCACAGGTAAAGCCCCTTGCAAGGTTTCTCATTCGCTCTTCCGAACGCACGCTTAACCTGATTCCGCAAGCCACGGCCTTGAAGAGTAGCCTTCTCCAACTCGTTCAAGAGTCGCTGCAATTCACCTACGATTCGAACTTGTTCGGAATCTTCGCTGATCTTTCCTGAAGCGACATCATCCCTGTACTTTGCTAACACATTGCCTTTGGACACGAGAGTTTGCTTCCTTACTTCGGGCAGGGTCGATGGCTCAGACCTTACTCATATTATACTGCTGTTACCTTGAACTCAGCGGGCAACAATCGAGTGTCTTCACTGACTAAACTTAGAATTTTTACGAATTAGCTTATGCCCGCAAATCCTTAAAGCTAAAAAATAAGCCTAAAATAGCGAGCCGCTGATTGTACGGCAGTGCGGACAACCCCTCTACACGAACCTTCAATCTCATTAACCTTGTAGGCTATACTACCTATCGAAACGCAGGCAGTGGCAAGTCCCTCTAACCTCCGGACCTACTGCCTGCCGAACCCCTTAGCCCGAGGACCTCCGAATGACCTGGATTATAGTAGCAAGTAGCCTCCTCGCGGGAGTTGTTATCGGTTTGCTCATCGGCGGGAAACTGAGCGCCAACCCGAGTCGTGTCAAAGAGCTCGAAGCACAGCTGCGCGAGGCAAAGGAAACCGATCGGAGATACCGCGACAATGTCAGCGATCACTTCAGCATGACCGCCGATCTCGTGCACCACATGACAGAAAGCTATCGCGAGGTATACGAACATCTCGCTAGCGGAGCACAGGACCTGTGCCCCGAAGACGTTGCCGGCAAATTACTCCCCGCGAAAACAGACGCCGGCTTTAACGAGGAGGCAAGTGCTGGTGAATTAGGCGCGCTAGTGCCGCCGAAGGACTACGCCGCCAAGGCCACGCCCAACCAGAAGGGCGCGCTATCCGAAGATTTCGGCCTCGAGAAGCCGGCGCCAGCGGACGACTAACAGCCAAAAAAGGCTCAAAGCAACCACGCGATCTTAAACCGAGGGCGCAGCTGCTTTGATCGGCGCAGGGTAATCAAATGTGAATTGCCTTGAACCCTCTCGCCACTTGGTCATCGTTTAGTCATTAATTATTCGTCACTTAAGCGATCGCATTGAGGAGTCTACGCACCTCAATCAAATTGCATCTAGACTAACCACAAGGCTCGCTATGCAAGATTACACGCTAACGCATCTGAAACAACTCGAAGCCGAGAGCATTCATATTATCCGCGAGGTAGTCGCCGAATTCGACAATCCGGTGATGCTCTACTCGGTCGGCAAAGATTCCGCTGTCATGCTGCATCTTGCCCTCAAAGCCTTTTATCCCGGAAAACCGCCCTTCCCACTTCTTCACGTCGACACGACTTGGAAATTCCGCGAGATGATTGAGTTTAGAGACCGCCATATCGCCAACCTGGGCCTTGAACTTATCGTGCACACGAATCAGGAAGGCGTCGCCGCGGGCGTTGGGCCGTTTACTCATGGCAGTGAAAAACACACTGACATTATGAAAACCCAAGCGCTCAAACAGGCGCTTAACAAACACAAATTCGATGCCGCTTTCGGTGGCGCACGCCGCGATGAAGAAAAATCGCGCGCGAAGGAACGAGTGTTTAGCTTTCGCGACAGCAACCATACATGGGACCCAAAAAATCAGCGCCCCGAACTATGGAATATCTACAACAGCAAAATAAATAAGGGCGAAAGTATTCGCGTCTTCCCACTGTCGAATTGGACAGAACTGGATATTTGGCAGTACATACATCTCAATAATATTGACATTCCCGACCTATATTTTGCAGCCCCTCGACCTGTCGTGAACATTGATGGCATCGACATTATGGTCGACGATGACAGAATGGCCATTGCTGAACACCAAAATATTGAGATAAAAAACGTTCGATTTAGAACCCTCGGCTGCTATCCACTGACTGGCGCAGTCGATTCTAATGCGACGACACTGCCCGAGATAATTCAAGAAATGCTCCTTGCTACAAGCTCGGAGAGACAAGGGCGACTGATCGATAGCGACAAAGCTGGCTCGATGGAAGAGAAGAAACGCAAAGGCTATTTCTAAAGTATTCGAACCCTATTTCAGTCAATCCAAATGCCTTCTCTTGGCCACTAAAAACGAACTAAGGCACATTATGTCTCACAGCTCAGAACTGATTCAGTCCGATATAGACGCTTACCTTGCTCAGCATGAACGCAAAGAATTACTGCGCCTATTAACCTGCGGCAGCGTCGATGACGGCAAGAGCACGCTCATTGGACGCCTGCTCCACGACTCCAAAATGATCTATGAAGATCAGCTCGCGGCGATAGAAAAAGACAGCGCTAAGTCGGGCACTACTGGCGAACGCATCGACCTCGCGCTGCTCGTTGACGGCCTTCAAGCCGAACGTGAGCAGGGAATCACGATCGATGTAGCCTACCGTTATTTCTCGACTGCGAAACGAAAATTTATTATTGCTGACACGCCGGGTCACGAACAGTACACGCGCAATATGGCAACGGGCGCGTCGACCTGCGATCTCGCTATCATTCTTATCGATGCGCGCCATGGCGTTCAAACCCAGACACGTAGACACAGTTATATTGCGTCTCTACTTGGCATCAAACAGCTTATTGTCGCCGTCAACAAAATGGATCTTGTCGATTACAGCGAGACACGGTTCGATGAAATTAGGGAAGAGTATAAAGCGTTTAGTGAAAGCCTCCCGGCCGCTGAGTTTCACTTCATTCCGCTCTCGGCGCTCGAAGGCGATAATGTCGTCGAGGTCAGCAAAAACATGGCCTGGTTTTCTGGCGAGCCGCTGATGACTCTGCTTGAGAACATTCCGATAAACGCGAGTCGCAATCTTGCCGACTTCCGCTTCCCGGTGCAGTACGTCAATCGCCCAAACCTCAATTTTCGAGGTTATTGCGGCACGGTGGCATCGGGAGTGGTGCGTAAAGGTGACTTAATTACCGCCCTGCCCTCGGGGAAAAGCAGCCGAATAAAATCGATTGTGACCTATGACGAAGAGATTGAGACCGCGTTCGCCCCGATGGCGATCACGCTTACCCTCGAAAATGAAATCGATATTAGCCGCGGCGATATGCTTGTCCACAGCGATAACAAGCCCGGCTCTGCATCGACGTTCGAGGCCGACCTTGTGTGGATGGCAGACGCAGAGATGCGCCCAGGTATCGACTATGACCTCAAAATAGGCAGCAAAACCACGGGCGCTCGAATCAAAGCGCTGCAGAATTTGGTCGATGTTAATACTCTCAACCGAAGCCCAGCGCCTAGCCTAAAACTCAATGAGATTGGCCGTGTCGAAATTCAAGTGGAACAGGCACTGAGCTTCGATGACTACCAACAGAATCGAGCGACGGGGAGTTTCATTCTTATAGACCGGCTGACCAACGTAACCGTCGGCGCAGGGATGATTGCATACAAGGCAAGCAAGCCTGCCTCCAGTAAATCTCATGGGCATGGCAGCTATGTTACTCCTGACGAGCGCGCCGCTCGCTTCGGGCAACAGCCGGTCACTTTACTCTTCATCGGACTGTCTGGCTCCGGAAAAACGACGCTTGCACATGCGGTCGAACGCGAACTATTCGAAAAAGGCCATGCCAGTGCTGTACTCGATGGGAAAACCATGCGCCAAGGAATAAGCGGCGACCTAGATCATAGCTCGCAAGGACGCACTGAGAACCTAGTCCGTAGTGCGCATGTCGCGCAATTCTTAAATGACTCTGGTCTGATTTGCTGCGCCTCTTTTGTGGCGCCGACTCGCGCTTCCCGCGAGCGAGCAGCGAACATTATCGGGGCAAATAATTGTCTTATCGTCTATTTGAACCCCCCTCTTGAGGTGTGCCAACAGCGCGATCCGAGTGGGCTCTACTCAGCGTCGACGACAGATATTCCGGGCGTTTCATTCGAATACGAGACCCCAACTAACGCTGCCCTCGAATTAGACACCTCAGCGCTGACGCCGCAAGAGAGCGTCGAAAAAGTGATGAGGCTACTGGGCGAACGAGGCGTTTTATAGCGCTAAACGGGATTGTCTATGTCGATGAACTGGTGGGCTAAGTCGAATTTATCTGCCAGCACTGTCGCGAGCGCCTGAACACCATAGCGCTCGGTGGCATGATGGCCCGCACTGATGAAATGCACCCCCGACTCGCGCGCGATGTGCACCGTGGGCTCAGATATTTCACCAGTGAGATAGGCATCGACACCTGATTGCACTGCTAAGTCTATATAGCTCTGCGCGGCGCCAGTACACCAAGCGATACTCTCGATCCGTGAGGCACCTCCGGCACTCAGACTCGCTTCAATGATAAGCGGGTCTCTGCCCAGACAGTCTCCTATATGCGCAGCCAATTCGGCACAGCTCATGGGCCTCGGCAAGCGACCTGTAAGCCCTATAGGGTGATTACTGTGACGGCCCATCTCTCCGGTCTGCTCGAGTCCGAGGCGCCTTCCTAACTGCACATTATTACCGAGCTCGGCATGGGCATCGAGTGGCAGGTGATAGGCCAGCAGGCTAATTTGGTTATTGAGCAACAGCTCGATGCGCTTACGCTTGATGCCGACAATCGTCTGTTCCTCGCCCCGCCAAAAGTAGCCATGGTGAACAAGGAGTGCATCGGCTCCCGCGTCGATTGCAGCTTCGATAAACGCCCTGCTTGCGGTTACTCCGCTGACTATTTTTTCAATCGTAGGCTTGCCCTCCACCTGCAGCCCGTTAGGAGCATAGTCTTTAAACTGCTCTGTGCGAAGAAGCGAACTGATTGTCGATTGCAACTCTGTAAGGCTTACCGCCATGGACCTGTCCTCTGGTAGACTATGCGCGTCTATTGATACTTCGCCTTCAGGCGCTAGGCATAAGATAATAACAATAAAAGCTAGGGCAGACCTCTTACAGTGAAACCAAGCAATCGAGCGCAAACCATCGACCGCCTCGCGACTACGCTGCGTTTTCTCGCGTGGCCTATTGCCTGCGGGCTTCTCTTGGCGATCGTCATCGTGCAATACAACCAGCTCGCGCAATTGTCGCGTAGCAGCCAACCACCCCCCTTGGCCAGGGCACTTGCCGTACCGAGCTTTGCCGATGTCATTGCACACGCCTCGCCGGCGGTCGTGAGCATTAATGCAACAAGCGTTAACGTCGGTTCGGTAGAACGCGCCTCACCAGACAAAGTTAATCTCTACCTCGAAGAGCGCGCGAGCCTAGGCTCCGGCGTTATTATCAGCGCTGACGGCTATATTCTCACTAATTTACATGTCGTCGATACGCTATTCGATGCGTTCAATGCACAGGTCACGCTCGTCGATGGTCGTCAGACACCCGCAACCGTCGTTGCTTGGGATGAAGGCAGTGACCTTGCTGTATTACACATCAATATGGACGGACTCACGCCCATCCCTCGCGGCGACGACAGCAGCCTCCGCGTCGGCGACGTTGTTTTCGCTATCGGGTATCCCCGTAACGTTGGCCAGTCTGTCTCGCAAGGTATTGTCAGCGCGCTTCGACGCGGCGCCGATGGCACTATCGAGCGCATACAAACAGACGCCGCAATCAATCCCGGCAACTCGGGCGGCGCGCTAATCAATTCGGACGGCGAACTCGTCGGCCTAAACTCTTCGATTCTCTCCAAATCGGGCAATTTCGAAGGGATAGGGTTCGCAACGCCTGCCTCCCTCGCCGTGAACGCGCTCGAAGAAATGGTCGCTCAGGCGATCGAGGGTAACGCAGGCTATTTAGGCGTTATCACAGGTGAAGCTCTCGGGCCGCGCTCGAGCGAACTTTTCTTCGGCATCGATTCGGTGCGAGGAATGCTTGTCGAAAGCGTCGATGATGGCGGTGCCGCGATGCGCGCGG
>Ga0209138_1000371_pt1 | contig 45314 bp, 46 predicted proteins | sample SaaInl3SG_22_DNA_FD_184645 | JGI IMG/M metagenome (GOLD analysis project Ga0209138, IMG submission 184645) | Marine microbial communities from expanding oxygen minimum zones in the Saanich Inlet - ESP_153SG_22_DNA (SPAdes) (version 2) | ecosystem: Environmental > Aquatic > Marine > Intertidal...
CCTTTGTGCTAAGGTTAATTGCTTATATTTTTTCATCCAAGACAAATTTAGGTCTTTAACCAAAACACTTGGAGGTAAAACTTCAAGTGTTTAAATTTATCTGTTGCACTTATTACTTGAACTTAGAAAACAAAGAATTTGCAACTATTTATTTTATTAATATGGTTTCTAATTTTTTAATATAAGCATTCGCTAATTTAATTTAAAATATAAGTGATTTCTAGGTATTTATAAAATTGGCAATATTTTATCATTTTAAAAACCTTAAAAAAGTAACAAAACTATAATTTTAACGTTAAAAAATAAATACAAAATACAAATGAGCATACAGATATTATGGGTAGATGATGAAATTGAGTTGTTAAAGCCACATATTTTATTTTTAGAATTAAAAAACTACAAGGTAACTACCTGTACAAATGGTGCAGATGCTATAAATTTAGTAGCAGAAGAAAATTTTGACATTGTTTTTTTAGATGAAAACATGCCTGGTTTAACAGGTTTAGAAACTTTACCTGAAATAAAACAAAAACAAGCCAATTTACCAGTGGTAATGATTACCAAAAGTGAAGAAGAATATATTATGGAGGAAGCAATTGGCTCTAAAATTGCAGATTATTTAATAAAACCCGTAAACCCAAATCAGATTTTATTAAGTTTAAAAAAGAATCTAGACAATTCTAGGCTGGTTTCTGAAAAAACAACCTCTAATTATCAACAAGAATTTAGAAAAATTTCTATGGATTTGGCAATGGTAAATTCTTACGAAGATTGGATTGAATTGTATAAAAAACTAATTCACTGGGAACTGGAATTAGAAAATATTAGTGACGCAGGGATGTTGGGGATTTTAGAAAGCCAAAAACAAGAAGCCAATTCTCAGTTTTTTAAATTCATGAAAAAAAATTATGAAGATTATTTAACGGCACATAACAAACCAACATTTTCACACACATTATTTAAAGATTATGTAGTGCAAGAATTAAGCAAAGATCAAGGTGTTTTATGGGTTGTAATAGATAATTTACGTTATGACCAATACCGTATTTTAGAACCTTTGATTAACAATCATTATAAAAAAGAAGTAGAAAATACTTATTTTTCTATTTTACCAACAGCTACACAATATGCTAGAAATGCTATTTTTTCTGGATTGATGCCATCTGAGATGGAAAAAAAATACCCACAATATTGGAAAAACGATACCGATGAAGGTGGTATGAACTTGTATGAAAATGAGTTTTTATCGGCACAAATAAAACGTTTAGGTTTAGATATTAAACACGAATATTATAAAATATCATCACTTAAAAACGGAAAAGAATTAGCAGACAACTATAATGGCACCAAACAAAACGATTTAACTGCTGTGGTGTATAACTTTGTTGATATTTTATCGCACTCAAAAACAGAAATGGAAGTGATTAAAGAATTGGCTGGTGATGATAAAGCGTACAGAAGTTTAACGTTAAGTTGGTTTAAAAACTCGCCTTTGTTTGAAATTATTCAGAAAGCACAAAGTCTAGGACAAAAATTAATTATCACTACAGATCATGGTACTATTAATTGTAAAAGCCCAACAAAAGTAATTGGCGATAAAAACATTAGTTCTAACCTGCGATATAAAACAGGTAGAAGTTTGTCTTACGAAGAAAAAGATGTGTACGCTGTTAGAAATCCAAAAGATATTTTTTTACCAACCATAGCTATGAATGCACCTTTTATTTTTGCTAAAGAAGACTTGTTTTTTGCATATCCTAATAATTTTAATCACTTTGTAAAATATTACAAAAACACGTATCAACATGGTGGTGTTTCTTTAGAAGAAGTAATTATTCCTTGTGCTGTTTATAGTCCGAAATAAAAAACCTAAAGACCAAAACAGTATTTAATTATATATTATTAGATCTGGTCAAGTTTTAGAAGATTGTTTGTTCTATTTTAAAATTATAGAGAATTATAGGTATGATGGAAAATAATTTGCAGTTTTTAGTAACATCAAAACATCTATTACTATTTAAAAAGTCAATTAGATTTTAAGTATTTTTGCCAAATGTACAAAAGCTATTCATTAGAAAACCTATCAGAAATTGCAACTGCAGTAATTACCTCTGTAAAAAATAAAACGCTATTGTTTTATGGAGAAATGGGTGTAGGTAAAACCACTTTAATCAAAGAAATCTGCAAACAGCTAGGTGTTTTAGATAACATCTCCTCTCCTACTTTTTCATTGGTAAATGAATATCAAACAAAAAATAATGAAAGCATTTTTCATTTTGATTTTTATAGAATTGAAGAGGAAGAAGAAGCTTTAGATATGGGTATTGACGATTATTTTTACAATAATAATTGGTGTTTGATAGAATGGCCAGAAAATGTGGAAAATTTATTACCTTTAGAAGTTGTTGAAATTCATTTATCAGTTTTAGAAGATGGACAACGTAATATTCAACTAAAATAAACAACCTATGAGTTCTTATTCTCCATTTAGCAAAAAAGATTTGCTACCTCAAGAAGAAATGCTAGAAATTAAAAAACAAAAAGGAGAATTGTTTATTGGCTTGCCAAAAGAAACCTATTTAAGCGAAAAACGTGTTTGTTTAACACCAGATGCTGTAGGTGCTTTAACTTCTAATGGACATAGAGTTGTTATAGAAACAGGTGCAGGAGATGGTGCAAGTTTTACAGATAAAGAATATTCTGATAATGGTGCAAAAATTTCTTACAACATAGAAGAAGCCTTTAAATGTAATATTGTCTTAAAGGTAGCACCTCCTACAGAAAAAGAAATCGAATATATAAATCCGAAAACTATTTTAATTTCTTCTTTACAATTAAAAACACAATCTAAACAATATTTTGAAAGCTTATCAAAGAAAAAAATTACTGCCATTGCTTTTGATTACATCAAAGACGACCATTATTCTTACCCGATTGTAAAATCGTTAAGCGAAATTGCTGGTACTGCCTCTATTTTAATTGCTGGCGAATTAATGAGCGGTTTAAATAAAGGAAATGGTTTACTTTTTGGTAATATTGGTGGTGTACCCCCAACAAGTGTTGTAATTTTTGGTGCAGGTACGGTTGGCGAATATGCTGCAAAAACAGCCATTGGTTTAGGTGCAAGAGTTAAAGTATTTGATAATTCTATAAGCAAATTAAGAAAGTTACAAGATTGCTTAAATGCGCCAATTTACACTAGCACATTACAACCAAAGTCTATTTTAAAAGCTTTAATGCGTTGCGATGTTGCTATAGGAGCCGTTCGAGGTAAAAATAGAAGTCCTATTTGCGCTACAGAAGAAATGATAGAAAAAATGAAAGAAGGTGCAGTAATAGTAGATGTTGCTATAGATAGAGGAGGCTGTTTTGAAACCTCTAACATAACAACACATAAAACACCTACTTTTGTAAAACACGGGGTTATTCATTATTGTGTACCCAATATTCCTGCACGTTATTCTAGAACTGCCTCTGTTTCTATTAGTAATATTTTTACACCATATTTACTTAACATTGCAGAAGAAGGCGGTTTTGAAAACACAGCGCGTTTTGATAAAAGTTTACGAAATGGCATGTATTTTTATCATGGTGTTTTAACCAACAAAACTGTAGCAGACTGGTTCGATTTACCTTTTAGAGATATTAATTTGTTAATTTTATAAGGCGCTTTTTATATTTAAAAAGTATCTTTGCTTTTCAAATTATCACAATGCTTACAAAAAGAATTTTCTACTATTTAATTGGTTTATCTATCGGCTCTATTGGAGTATATTTTTTTTGGCAGAAAAAAAATGCGACTTTCGATTATGGTATGGATGCAAGAACACTAAAAACAATTCGCGTCAGAAAAATAGCCTATTCAGAAAATGCAAAAAATGTGATGAGAAACTTTGATATTGATACTTTAAAGGTGAATACCATATTAAAAAATGGCGATGTTGATTTTGGAAAAAGCAAGCCAAGACAAAAACCTTGTGCAGATTATTATATCACAGGAAAAAAAGAGTTAGAAAATATAAATTTATTAGTAAAACGTTGCGATTCTATTGCTACCATTGAAAAAATAATAGTGAATTAACAAGCTGCATTTTTTTTATTGAAACCTTGTCTGTTGAAAATCACTTACGTTTTAAATAAAAATTATTGGTATCTATTTTAGCTTTTGCAATCTAATTTACGTATTGTTTTCATTTACTGAACGCTCCTTATTGAAAGTTATTTTTAAAGTCTTTAAACTTGTATTTTCTAGTTTTTTGCCAAAAGAAATTCAGTTAAAAAAGTAAGTAAAATCTATATTTTTTTTATAATATATATCATTTTTTTACTTATAATTACAAGTTTACATAAAAACGTTCTTCTATTTTAGCTACATTTTTAATCGACTTTTTAACCCAATCGAAATACAAAATTTCTTTTTCTTCTGTTGATAGTTGCCATTCTAATTCAGATTTTCGAAGTTTTGTAGTTACGTCTTGTAAAATAATTGCAGCAGCGACAGAAATATTTAAGCTTTCTGTAAAACCTACCATAGGAATTTTTAAAAAACCATCTGCATTTTCTAAAACATAATCAGAAACACCGGCTGCTTCTACCCCAAATACAAATGCCGATTTTTTAGAAACATCAAAATTTTGCAATAAGCAAGAATCGTTGTGGGGCGTTGTTGCTATGATCTGATATCCTTTTGATTTTAGATTACTTAAACATTCTTTGGTATTATCGCCATCACTTTTATATCTAAAATGATTTAACCATTTTTGAGAACCTTTAGCTACATGTCTAGAGACTTTGTTATTGTATTTGTTTTCTATGGTGTAAATGTCTTGAACACCAAAAATATCGCAAGTTCTAACCACAGCACTTGCATTATGTGACTGATAAATATCTTCTAAAACGACTGTAAAATGTCTTGTTCTATTTTCTAAAACAGTTTTAAAAAGGTTTTTTCTTTTCTCTGTTAAAAAACTTTCAAAAAATTCTAAGAGCTTTAAATTTATCATACAATAAAATTTAAATTAAATATTTTAAAAAACAAAAAAGTTTGTATGTATATAAAAAAGTAAAAAAGGCAACTTATAAATAAGTTGCCTTAGAAAAATACTACTAACCCCTTAATAGTAAATTATTATTGTTAAAAGTAGATTAATAAATTATAATTTGAATTAAAAAAAAATGGGGGACTTTATGACCGGGGGGAAATAAAATGAAATCAATTATAATACTATTAAAGAACTTTTAATTTGTTGTGTTTATAATAACATGACAAATATATTTTTTTCATTTTAAAAAAAACGCCTTCAAAGTATGAACGATACATAATAAATGATGAAATAGCTATTTGTAGCGATTAAGTACAATTTGGTATTTACAATATGATATTGTGTATTAAAAATAAAGAATCGTACCTAATTAAATTAGGTTAAGACGATTTTTTAAATTCATCCAATATTTATTTCCAATTGGTACTACATTTTTTTGAATAACAATTGTACGATCCTCTATATCTACAATTTTATTCAAATTAACTATATATGATTTATGTACTCTAAAAAAGCTTTTTAACGGTAGTCTTTGTTGAATTTTTTTTAGAGAAATATTCACTTTATGAGTTTCAGTATCTGTTGTAATTAAAATATAGTTTTTATCAGACTGAATTATATTTATTTCATTTATTGTTAATCTAATTAACCTATGATTTATATTTACAAAAATATAATCTGATTCATGGTTTTTCTTTTTTTCTAAAGTTTTAGAACCTGTATTTGAATCAACATCCAACATTTTTATTTTTTCTATAGATTTTTCTAGAGAATCTAAAGAAAGTGGTTTTAATAAATAATCAACAATATTTAAATATTTAAAAGCTTTTATAGCAAGTTGGTCATCAGAGGTAATTAAAACAACTTTTGTTTTATATTTAAGAGTTTCTACAAAATCAAAACCATTAAAATCTGGCATATGAATATCTAAAAAAATTAAATCTACCTTGTTATCATTTAGAAACTTTATCGCTTCTATTGCGTTAGAATATTCTCCAATTACAGTAAGTAATTTAATTTCATTACACAAGGTTTTTAAAATAGACCTTGCCATTTTTTCATCATCTATAATGATACAATTCATAAAAGTTATAAGGTTTCTATATAATGTGTAATTGCTATTAAAATTTTCTCAAAATCTTGTTTTCTTTCTAAACTGTGCTCGCGAAGATTATGTTCAAACTCTTTAGCTACTTTGTAACTATTACTAAGGCCTAAAATACTAATTTTATGTTTAAGTCTATGAACATTTTCTGCTATTTTTTTAAAATTATTTTGTTGTAAACTCTCAAAATAATATTTTTTTTCTTCTGGAAACTCTGTTTTAATAATATTTATCAATTCGTTTTTTATAGAGTTATCTCCTCTTGCCAATTGGTTTATATATATTAAATTAGGTTTTTCCATCTTATTTTTTTAGAGTAAAATAAAAAGTAGTACCTACATTTGGCTCACTTTCCAACCAGATTTTCCCTTTGTATAAATCGATTATTTTTCTAACGATTGACAATCCAATTCCAGAGGAATCTTCACTTTTATTTAAAGAATGAAAAGCTTTAAATATTTTATCATGATATTTTTTTTCGATACCCATTCCGTTATCTTTAATTGAAAATTGATAATATGTTGATTTTTCTACACAGTCAATTTCTACAATCCCTTTTTCTTTATCAGAAAATTTAATTGCATTACCTATGAGATTTTGAAATAACTGTTGAAATTTTATATCATCACCTACAATTACAGGCAATTTAGTTAACACGTTTAATGAAATATTTTCTGGTATAAATAGTACCTTTTTTAAATTATTTAATGTTTTATTAAGATTTACAATTTCCTGTTTACTTGTATTTGCGCCAGCGCTAGAATATTCTAATACATCAGAAATAATTTTTTCCATAGTTTCTAATGTTTTTGAAATTAAATTAAAGTTTTGCAGGGTTACATCATCAAACATATCTGCATTATCCATTTTAATCCAAGAAACCAAAGCATCAATACTTCTTAAAGGTGATTTTAAATCATGAGAAACAATATGAGCATATTCGTTTAAGTCTTTATTTTTTTGCTCTAATTCTTTTAAAATATTTTCTTTTTGAAATTGTAAGGTTTTTAGTGGTGTAATATCTAAATGAATCCCAATAGAACCAATAGTTTCTCCTTGTAAATTATAGTTAGGAGCTCCACTAACCAACCAATGTTTAATATCTCCTTTCTTATTTTTTACTTTTAATTCGTAAGAATTAGATTTTCCTTTAATTCTTTTTAAACTTTCTTTATGTAAAGTTTCAGCATCAACAAAATCAAGAAAGACCTCAATTCCTTTTTTACCAATTAACTCTTTTTCTGAGTAACCAGACATTTTAGCAAAACTGTGATTTATCATTAAAATTTCATCTTGATTATTTACCTCCATTAAACCAAGGTTCATGTTTGCTATAATGTTACTGTACTTTTCTTTTAGTGTTTCTAAACTTTTATTATATTGTTTTTTTAATGTAACATCTTTATATGTCCAAAGATGTCCTTTATATTTGATATCACTTACAATAGGTATAAAATCTCTTTCTAAGATTGTACCGTTTTTCATCACTAATTCGTCTGCTAAAACTTTTTCTTTTTTTTGTAAAATTTCTGATAGTTTGTTTACAAAATCTTCTGGTTTTTTAAAGAGTTCTTTACTTTGTTCTGCAGCATTAGAACAATCTCGTCCTATCATTAAATCAGGAGAAACAGGTATATTAAAAAGATCGCAAAATTTTTGATTTGTTAGTACTATTTTTCGATTCTCATCTTCTAACAAAACTGCTTTATCTAAATTCATTATTATAGAAGACAGTCTGTTTTCTGATTCAACTAATAAATCGGATGCTTTTTTTTCTTTAGTTATATCTCTAATTATAGCTTGTGCTGCAATAGGTTTGTTTTCATTATTAAATAACAAAGTTCCTTTTACTTGCAACCACATTATTTCTTTAGATTTCGTTAAAATTCTTAGTGTGTATGCATCTGTAGAGCCCTCTTTGTGTAAGGTTTTAAAAAAATCTTCTACATAGTCAATATCATCTTTGTAAACTAAGTCTTTAATATTAATTTTTTCTTTTTTTAAGTCGCTGTTAATTACCTTAAAAGCTACTTTATTCATTTCTAAAATATTGCCTTTTAAGTCAATAACTAAATAGGCATCATTTATAGTATCAAATAAACCTTTTAATAAAAAAGATTTTTCATTTAAGAGTGTTTTTAACTCTTCTGATAATAGGTATAAATCTCTAGATTTTTCTTCTAATATTTTTTCGGCTGCTTTTCTAGCTGCTTTTTCTCGTTTTAATGCACGTTCTAATATTTCTACTTTGTTACTATCCATTAATTTTTAATAACTGTAAATCTAACCTCTGTACCATCTTCTTTAATTTTTTCTAACTGAATCGTTGCAGTGGTATTAAAATGTTCGAAAGTTTTGTTCATTAACCCTAGTCCAAAATGATGCATTGCTCTACTAGATTTATAGACCATAATTAACGATATTTCAGATTTTTCTTCTACAAGAAAGGTAGGTAATTCTGCATCTGGGTAAATTTTTAATACTTCAACATGTATATGATTTTCAATAGATGAAAGCATTTCTATAGGATCTTTATAAGTTGCTAAAAGACCTGGGTAGCTATTTTCTATTACTGAAAAGAAATGTTCTCCATAGATTAAAAGTAAGTTATCTATAGAAATATCTGTGTATTTACTAAGATGTTGTAATAATTGTAACATTTCAGAAAAACTATATGTTCCTATAGATGTATAAACTCCTTCAGATTTTAAATTAGTGTTTATAATAATTTTATCAACCATTTCTAAACCAAATTTATCTTCTACCATATCTAAAAATTCTGTAAAAACAATGCCTTTCATACTTAGTCTTTTTTTAATTCGTTTAAGCTCCAATAACTTAAAACTTTTTCAATTTTAAATACGTAGTCATCATATTTTAATGGTTTTAAAATGTAGCCAGAAACGCCTATTTTAAAGCACTCTGTTAAATCTTTTTTATTATCTGAAGTTGTTAGAATGATAACAGGAATATGCCTTAAATCTTCATTCTCTTTCATTATAGATAAAAATTCGATACCACTTATTTTAGGCATGTTTAAATCTAACAAAATTATATCAGGAAAGTTATTTTTATCCTTTAAGATTTCTAGAGCTTCTTCCCCATTTTTTGCCTCTTGGAGTTTATGATTTAATTTAAGAAACGAAATTGTACGTTTCATTTTCATAATTTCGATTAGATTATCCTCAATCAATAAAACATTTAATTTCTTTTTCATTTTTATTTTAATAATTAATGAATACAATATTAGCTTAAATAAAGTAATTTTTAAAAAAAAGTTAAGATTTAATAAATTTTATGTAAAATAATTGAATTTTTAGGAAAAATATTATTTGATATATAATTTTGATTAAGATATCAATTGATTGAAATACTCGTAGATTTCTCCTTTAGAAATAGCACTTCCTTTTTCAATTAAATCAAATAATTCTGCATTTCTGTCAGATTGATTGTAGGGTTTTGTTCCTCTAAAAACCTCTACTGAATTGTCCATTGGGTTTTTAAGTAACCACTCAAAACCTTCTTGTTCTAATAGATTAATATCCCAATTTACTTGAATAGCAATTCTGTGTATTTCTTCATTTTCGCATTTAAACAAATTGGCGGTTGTTTTAGAAAAGTGCTCTAAATATTTTGTTTTATCTAATACATCATCCCAAACAACATCAGAAAACACATTCATTTCATCTTCTGCAACGTTTGGTTTTTCTTCTTTAATTTGTTTCCATTCGGTTGCATCTATATTTTGACTCGCTAAAAAACGAGCAAATTCTTGGTGTAAACTTTCAAATTGCTCTTTTGTTAATTGTCTGTATTTCATAAATATATTTAATTTAGATTTTATTGCGCTTAATCTGACATTAGATTGTATATATAAAAAGCTCGTTATTTCTAACGAGCTTTTTAAAAAATGTGTAAAAGTTTGTTACTATTCAGCAACAACCTCAAAAGTAATATCAGCAACTACTTCTCTGTGTAATCTTACAGATGCGTCGTATTTACCTAATCTTTTTACAGAACCACCAACAACTTTAATGAATTTCTTGTCAACTTCTGTTCCTTCTTTTGCTAAAGCTGCAGCTAAATCTATGTTGTTTACAGAACCAAATAATTTGTCTCCAGAACCAGTTTTAGATGCAATTTTAATTTCATATCCTTTAATAACTTCTGCTATTTTGTTAGCATCTTCTATTAATTTAGCTTCTTTATAAGCGCGTTGTTTTAAATTTTCTGCTAATACTTTCTTTGCAGAAGTTGTAGCTAAAACAGCTTGCCCAGTAGGTATTAAAAAGTTTCTACCATAACCATTTTTTACAGTTACAACATCATCTTTAAAACCTAAATTTTCTACGTCTTGTCTTAATATCAATTCCATGTCTCTACGTATTTATTATTTTAATAGATCTCCAACGTAAGGCATTAACGCTAAATGACGCGCTCTTTTAATTGCTTGCGCAACTTTACGTTGATATTTTAATGATGTTCCTGTTAAACGTCTTGGTAAAATTTTACCTTGTTCGTTTACTAAATACATTAAGAAGTCTGCATCTTTATAATCGATATACTTGATATCTTTCTTTTTAAATCTACAGTATTTTGCTTCTTTTTTAGTGTCTATATCTAATGGCGTTAAATATCTAACGTCAGCAGATTTACCTCCTTTTGCTTGTTGCTCTATTGTTGCCATGTCTTATTTTTTAGTAGATTTAACACGTTCTCTTCTTTTCTCTGCCCAAGCAGCAGCATGTTTGTCTAATCTAACAGAAAGGTAACGCATAACGCTATCATCTCTTCTAAATTCTAACTCAAATGCAGCAATTTCTTCACCAGCTACTTTGTACTCAAATAAGTGATAAAAACCACTTTTTTTCTTTTGGATTGGATACGCTAATTTTTTTAAGCCCCAATCTTCTTTAGAAATCATTTCGGCACCTTTAGAAACCAAATAGTCCTCAAACTTTTGTACTGTTTCCTTTATCTGAGTATCAGATAAAACGGGATTCAAAATGAAAACAGTTTCGTAATGATTCATAATTAAATATTTATTGTTTATTTTTAAGGGTGCAAATATAATAACTTTTTAATAATTACAGCTATCTAAACACAAATTGTTTAGCTATTTTTTTTGAGATCAAATGCTTTATTTATCTCTTTGAGATGTCATAATAATTTTTCTCAATCCTCTTCATAAAAATTATATGTTCTTTTAATTTAGGTCAAAACGAATCCCCATAGAAATATTTCTTATTTCTGTATCTTTAAATAGTGGATTTAAATCGTACTTTACGTAAAGACTAGTAGATCTATATCCCACGTAAGTGCTTAAACCGTAATTAAATATATTCATGTTAAAATTATCGTAAGCTACTTGTTCTATGTCTCCATTATTTGGATCTGAATATTCTAAATATTGCCTTGTTCCTAACTTAAAACCTGCAAAACCTCCTACTCCAATTTTTACAGATCTGTTTCTTTTATCATATACAAAACCATCTTTGTATTTTTTATTTTTAGATAAATCCCACTCTAGATGTATTGGGAAATTCATTTGTACATGTCGTAATCTACTATCTTTTAAACTTTGTGAAAAGACTTGAATTTCTGTTACATCGTCATTTTTTACATGATATTGATTGTCTTTCAAGCGCAAATTATTCCAAAGAAAAGAAACACCATACTTGAAGTATAATTGAGAAGCTTCTCTAGAAAACCTTGTTTTCCAAGTAAAACCTAACTCGTAAAAACGAGAGCGCCAAAATTGATATTCTGAATCGTTTAAAGAAGATAGTTGGTTGTTTTGCAATACATTATTTACCCCCATGGCAAATACAAATTGTGTAGTGGTACTTCTGTTTCTTCTGTTAGATCTATGCTGTTTTTCCTTATTTCTACTAGTATCACCATTATCGCTATCAACAGTAAAACGAAACGTTTTATTACCAACTGTGAATGTGTTTATTTCGTCATTATTACTAAAATTTTTATTTGAAGAACTTGCTATTTTACCATTGGTTTTATCTTGCACCAATAACTGTAACAGATGTTCTTGCTCACCAACTTTTAGTTCTATTTGCTTTGCATGATAAGCCGCTAATTCTTTCTTTAAAGTTTCTGCAGTTGGCTTTGTAATTTCTCCTTTTTCTAGTTTTTTGTCAATTTCTAGCACTTTGGTTTTTAAAGAATCTTTCTGTTTTTTTGTAATTAACTCAATTCTTTTAGAAATTTTTGCGACTTCTTTTTCAAAGGTTTTTTCTTGTGCAACAACAACTAATGATGCAAAAAAGAATACTATTGGTAATATTTTTTTCATGTTTTTTTGATTTTTAAATTTTATTATTTTTTCAAGATCTTTGTTTCTGCTTAAGTTAACAATATAATTAATCATTTCTACTAGCAATTGCAGAGGCTATGTCTGTTACTCTTCTTTTAAGCGATTTTAGAAAATTATTCTGAAAAAAATCATCATCTATAGTACTTTCAACTTCTGCTAAAATGGTTTCAGGATTCACTTTTAAATTCGATTTTTTAAGCTCACTTTTAATCGTTTTTAAAACGTCATCTCTTGTAACATTAACCTTTGCATAATAGGCTTTTACTTCTGTTTCTGTGTGCGTTACAGCATATAATAAATCTGCTCCACTTACTTTAATTCGACTATTTGTATTGTTTACTATTTTAGATGCAACGGTTTGGTTCTTTACTAATGGTTTTAGTTCATCAATATATACAGCTACTTTATTTTTAATTTCTTTTTTATTCATTTCCTTTTTAATAATATTTACATTATTTGCAATTGTATTTACTTTTTTCTTTGATTTTTTCTCTGTAATCAAACTGACATTTTTAGGTTTAATTTCTTTTACTTTTTTCTCGTTTTTAACAATGACTTCCTCTACAGGAATTTCATTAAAAATTTTATCAATTTTATTTTTAATAATTACAGTATCAATAGGTGTATCTACTATGATGTTTTCTGGTATAATTACTACTTCTTTATTAGATAAAAGATAAACCCCTATAGAAATTAGCACCAAAATACTTGCTGCATACCCTATATAAAAAAACCAACCCTTCTTTTGTTGCTTTGACTGTTGGTCTAATTGAGTAGACAAACGTTCCCAAGCAGAAGCTGAGGGTTCAAAAGTTCTGTTTGCTAACTTTTCTTTTATATTAGTATCTATTTTATTTGATTTCATGAATTGTTGTATTCATTTTAAGATAATTTTCTTGCAATAATTTACGTGCTTTAAATAATTGCGATTTTGATGTACTTTCAGAAACACCTAACTTTTGGGCAATTTCTGAGTGTTTATAACCTTCTATGGCATATAAATTAAATACCATTTTATATCCTTCTGGTAATTGATCTATCAGTTTTTGAATATCTTCTACAGAAGTATTTTCTAAACTTTCTATTGCTGCATCATTAAATATATAATCTTCATCAGATAGATTTATTACATTTTTTTTCGGAGGTAAGAAAAGCAGGTATTCACCATAATTCTTCTAATCCAGCCTTCAAAACTCCCTTCGTGTTTAAACTTAGCTAAATTGGTAAAGACTTTTAAGAATCCTTGCAACATTAAATCTTCTGCGTGATGTAAATCTTTTACATATTGCCTGCAAACGCCCAACATTTTAGGAGAAAATTGCTCAAATAATTGTTTTTGCGCTTCTCTGTCATGATCACTTGCTTTTTTAATAAGTGATTTTTGGTTATGCAATGGTATAATTTTCAAGCCTCTTAGATTCTATTTTTACTGCCTTACAAATATATAGACTCCCAAAGTTTAAAAATGGTTGCTTTGTAAAAAAAAAAAAAAATGACTTTTAGTTTTTGTTTGATAGTTTTAGTAAAATAACTAAATACAAAAAAAGTAATCAAAAATTATAAACCAAAAACCTACCTAATACGCATCCACATCAATAATAAAACGAATAGGTCTAAAGTCTTTAACAGCATCAAAAGTATTTTTAATTTTAGAAACTGAGTTTTTGGTATTTGCTAAACTTTGTTTTGGTGGAATTTTAATTACAATATTTTTAATATACTGATTTCTGATTCTTGAAACTGCAGGGGCTGTGGGACCTAACACATGCTCTCCAAAAACATTATATAAAGCTTTAAATAGCCAATTTGCACCTGTATCAACTTTGTTGTAATCTCTATGTTTTAGAGTGATTTTTATCAATCTGTAATAAGGCGGGTATTTGTATTGCCAACGATCTTGCAACTGTTCTTTATACATTTCTATATAATTTGTGGTAGAAACTTGTTGCAATATTTTATGATATGGATTGTAAGTTTGGATGGCAACATTGCCTTGTTTTTTGCTACGACCTGCTCTACCAGAAACTTGTACCATCATTTGATACGCTCTTTCATGTGCTCTAAAATCTGGAAAGTTTAACATGGTGTCTGCATTTAAAACACCTACTAAAGACACATTTTCAAAATCTAAACCTTTTGAGAGCATTTGTGTACCTACTAAAATATCTATTTCTCTAGCTTCAAAAGCACCTATTATTTTCTGATAACCAAATTTACCACGAGTGGTGTCTAAATCCATTCTACCGATTTTAAAATCGGGGAATAGCTCTTTTAATTCCAGCTCAATTTGCTCAGTTCCAAAGCCTTTGGTATCTAAAGTATTGCTACCACAAGCGGCACAAATATTAGGCATTGCACGTTGATAACTGCAATAATGACAACGTAATTCATGTTTGTATTTATGAAACGTTAAAGTAACATCACAATTTGGGCATTCTGGAGAAACACCACAGGTTTTACACTCTACAACTGGCGAATAACCACGCCTGTTTTGAAATAAAATAACTTGCTCTTTTTCGTCTAAAGCTTGTTGAATTAACTTGAGCATTCTATCAGAAAAATGACCATTCATTTCTCTTTTTTTATGTTTTTCTTTAACGTCAATCAACTCAATTTTTGGTAATTGAACATTTCCAAAACGCCTATTTAATTCTACAAAACCATATTTGTTTTGCTGTGCATTAAAATAGGTTTCTAACGATGGTGTTGCAGAACCTAGCAATATTTTTGCTTGATGTATTTTTGCCAAAACAATAGCAGCATCTCTAGCATTGTATCTTGGTGAAGGCTCAAATTGTTTGTAAGAAGTTTCATGCTCTTCATCAACCACAATTAAACCTAAGTTAGAAAAAGGTAAAAAAACCGAAGATCTTGCCCCTAATATAATTTGTGCTTTTGTTTTGTTTTCCAAAACATTGTTCCACACTTCTACTCTTTCGTTCATAGAATATTTTGAGTGAAATACAGAAATTTGATTCCCAAAATAAAATTCTAAACGCGCTATAATTTGCGTTGTTAAGGCAATTTCTGGAAGTAAAAACAATACTTGTTTACCAGTGTCTAAAACCTCTTGAATTAGTTTTGTATACACTTCTGTTTTACCAGAACTTGTAATTCCATGCAACAATGTAACATCTTTTGTTGTAAACGTTTCTTTAATTTCTAAAAGTGCTTTTACTTGGAATTCGTTTAAGGTTTTTAAATCGTTGGTATCTCCTTTAAAATTGATTCTATCTGTTTGTATGTGATAAAATTCGAAGATATTTTTAGTTACCAAAGATTTTAAAATGGAAGATGAAACATTGGCTGCAGTTTCTAAATCTTTCGCTTTTATTGGTTTTTTTGTGGTTGATAATTGAAAAAATGTTAAAACGGCTTCTCTTTGTTTTTTGGCTCTAGTTAACTCTTCTAATAAGGCATTTAAAGAATCATCTGAATTATAATTTGCATGTAAACGAACATATTTTACCAACTTAGGTTTATAGGTTTCGTAAATTTCTTCTTTTATATAAATGGCAGATTTTTTTATGAGCTCATTTACAATAGGCATTACTTTTTTCTTACCTAAAATAGCAGCAACTTGATGGATGGTTAATTGAGATTGATGTTGCAGCGCCTCAAAAATAAGAAACTCGTTGTCTTCTAAAGAAACATCGTCTGTAAAAGCCTCGTTTTTGTAAATAATAGTTTCGCTTTCTAGTAAAAAAGCTGATGGCAAAGATGCTCTATAAACATCGCCTAAAGCACACATGTAGTAATTTGCAATCCATTGCCAATGTTGTAATTGTTGCTCACTTACAATAGGTGCTTCATCTAAAATTTGATTGATTTCTTTGGCTTCATACAAAGTAGGTGCTGTTGTATGGATCTTAAAAACCAAACCTGTGTACATTTTTGTTTTCCCAAAAGAAACAGCTACACGCATTCCTTTTTGTAAAAAATTAACTTCGTCTTCTGTTACGGAATAGGTAAACGTTTTTTGAAGTGGAATGGGTAAAATAAGATCTATAAAGTGGTTTGTCACTTCGTTTGGTTTTTCTTTTGAAATGATAAAAAATAAAAAGTCTTCACTTTAAAAAAGTTTTCGATACAATTCCGATGAAAAATCGGAATCACTCGAACTGACATTTTTATATGTTTATTAGCTATCAAAACTACATAAAAATCGTTAGATTGTAAACAATAATTTGAAAACAAATAGTAACTTTTTTTGGGGTATCAGATTTTTAATAATGATTTATTAAAAAAATAAAGGTCACAAACATATTTTAAAAGATATTTTTTATTGGATAAAAAACTATAAGGTTTTAAGTGTTTGATTATCAGTAAAAAAAATAAAATCATGTGTTGACACCAATCTATCATTCTAGTAAAAATAGCATCTAATTAATGTCATTAAAAAAAGGTTAATTACTAAAAAAAATCTACCCATCTGAGTTAGCCTCATCTTTACGAGGCTTTATTTTTCTGCTACCTTCATACAATTCATACTTTACAAACTTACAATCTAAATCGCCATTTTTAAGAGCAATTCTTTTAGAGGTTCTTAAGCCTACAGACTTTAAAGCATCGGTATCTGAAGTAATTAACCAAGCTGTAGAACCTGGGTAATTGTGTTTTAATGTATCGCCAATTTTCTTGTAAAATTCTAGAGTGTCTATATTTAAACGCTCTCCATAAGGTGGATTGAACAAAATGGTGGTATTGCCAAAAACTTCTTTTGTTGAGTTGAAAAAATTCACATGATGTACACCAATAAATTCGTCTAAATTGGCGCTTTCTATATTGGCTTTGGCTTTTTGTACTGCTGATGGTGCTTTATCAAAACCCATAATTTTAAAATGCGAGCTTCTAATTTTCTTTAGCAAGGCATCTTGTATGGTAAAATATAAATCTTCATCATAATCTTTCCAATGCTCAAAAGCAAAAAGTTTTCTGTTGATGTTTGCCGGAATGTTGTTGGCAATCATTGCAGCTTCTATTAAAATGGTTCCAGAACCACACATGGGATCTATAAAATTTTCATCGCCTCTATAACCAGATAATAAAACCATACCCGCTGCCAAAACTTCGTTTATAGGTGCAATATTAGTGGCTGTTCTATATCCTCTTTTATGTAAAGAATCTCCACTAGAATCTAAAGAAACTGTTAACCAGTCTTTTTGAATATGAACATGAATTTTTACATCTGGATATTTTAAATCTACATTGGGTCTTTTATGATATTTGTGTCTAAAATAATCTGCAATGGCATCTTTAGATTTTAAAGAAATATAATGCGAATTGGAAGTAAAGTTTTTAGAATTTACAACTGCACCAATAGCAAAAGTCCCTTCTGCATCTAAATAATTCTCCCATTTTATTTTCTGAATGGCTTCATACAAATCTTCTTCATCATAAATTTTACAAGTCTTTATAGGTTTTAAAATACGCACTGCAGTTCTTAAGGCAATATTGGATTTGTACATAAAACCTTTATCGCCTCTAAAAGAAACGCTTCTAACACCTTCTTTTATATCTTGTGCCCCTAATAATTTAAGTTCGTTAGCCAATACACCTTCTAAACCAAAAAGGGTGGTTGCTGTCATTTTAAAATCTCTGTTCATACTCATAAAAATTGATTGCAAAAATACACTTTCTAAATAGGAATTATTAGAAATTCTAAATTTGATTTTTTAGCAAGTAAGATTTAGTTACATTTACAAATTATTTTAGGTATGAAAACAACAGATTGGTTTGTAGATTGGTTTAATACACCTTACTACCACATATTATATAAAGATAGAAATGATGATGATGCACAGCTATTTATGCGTAACATTACCTCTTTTTTAGAGTTACCAAAAAGTACTCATATTCTAGATTTACCTTGTGGTAAAGGGCGTCATTCTGTTTTTTTAAATTCTTTAGGCTATAAAGTTACGGGTGGAGATTTATCTGAAAACAGTATAAAAGCAGCTAAAAGATTTGAAAATGACCATTTAAAATTCAAATTACATGACATGCGTAAACCTTTTAATAACAGGTATGATGCTGTTTTTAATTTGTTTACCAGTTTTGGTTATTTTAAAGATGATGCAGAGGATATTTTAACCTTACAAAACATTAAAAACGGTTTAACAAAAAATGGTCTTTTCGTGTTTGATTTTTTAAATGCAACTTTTGTAAAAAACAATTTGGTTGCCCAAGAAACTAAAATTGTAGATAACATTACTTTTTACATTAAAAGAGAAATAAAAGAGGGATTTATTTTAAAACATATTTCATTTTTTGCAGATGGAAAAAATCATCATTTTACAGAACGTGTAAAATATTTAGATTTAGAAAAAATGACCACTTTTTTAGATAAAATAGGTTTTAAAATAACACATGTTTTTGGCAATTATCAATTAAATAAGTTTGATGCTAAAAATTCTAATCGATTAATTATAGTGGCAAAATGAGTTATATATTTTTAATAACTGCAGTTTTTTTAGGGGTTTTACTAGTATTTTTAATAAAACCAAGTAACAAAATTGTTCGTTTACTACTAGCTTTTAGCGGTGCTTACTTACTCTCTGTAACCATTTTACATTTATTACCAGATGTTTATACAACAAGTGCTGATGGCAAAATTATTGGTGTTTTTATTCTTGCTGGTATAATTTTACAGTCTGTTTTAGAATCTTTTTCTAAAGGTGCAGAACATGGCCATATTCATATGCATTCTGATAGCAAACAATTCCCAACGTTATTGTTTTTTAGTTTATGTATACATGCATTTTCTGAAGGTTTGCCAATACACAATGCAGATAGTAATTTATTGTGGGCCATTGTAGTGCATAAAATACCTATTGCAATTGTGTTAACTACTTTTTTAATTCACACTAATTATTCTAAAAAGATAATTTTTAGTTTTTTGATAGTGTTTGCATTCATGAGTCCTTTAGGAGTTTTATTTGGTGATAAAATTGACTTTTTCAAAACGTATTACACTGAAATTACAGCTATAATTATTGGTGTTTTCTTACATATTTCTACAATTATTCTCTTTGAAACTACAGAAAATCATAAATTTAATTTACAAAAATTTATGGCAATTTTATTGGGAATAATGTTAACCATTTTTACATTATAGATTTTTGCAAATTTTTATTGAAAGTGACATGTCTATTTGTTAATAGATTTATGTTTTTTTTGACATATTAATGAATATTTGAAAAAAATAAAAACAACAAATACTTAAAGAAAAAATAAGACTTTAAAACAAAACTTACCTTGTAGAAAAATGCTTATTAAATATAAAATTGATAAAAGGTATCTGTTTTAATTCGCAACTTCATTAATAAATTTAATACGCATTAACCTAAGTTCTTCCTCATCATAATCACCATCAAACTCGTCTAAAGCTTCTTGTATTTTATCAGATTCTGCTTCCATAAAATAGTCATAGATTTCTTCTTGCTGATCTTCATCTAATAAATCATCTAATGCATAATTGATGTCTAACTTGGTACCAGAAAAAATTATAGCTTCCATTGCTTTTATCAATTCTTCCATTTCTAACCCTTTGGACTTTGCCATGTCATCTAAAGGTAATTTTTTGTCAGTATTTTGAATAATAAATAGCTTTAACCCTGAATTTGTACCAGTACTTTTTACAATTAAATCATCTGGTCTTAGTACATCATTATCCTCTACATATTGTGCAATTAATTTTATAAAATCTTTACCAAATTTTCTTGCTTTACCTTCTCCAACACCATGTACTTTAGATAATTCTTCTAAAGTAATTGGGTATTTTAAAGCCATATCATCTATCGATGGATCTTGAAAAACGGCAAAAGGTGGTACACCTAATTTGGTAGCTACTTTTTTGCGTAAATCTTTTAAAAGTTTTATCAATTTATCATCAGCAGTTCCACCAGCAGATTTTGAATTGGTAATAATTGTATTGTCATTTTCAGCAGAATAAGAATGGTCTTCAGTCATTAAAAAAGAAGTCGGTTGCTCTAAAAAATGCGCCCCTTTTTTTGTTAATTTAATTACACCATATTGCTCAATTTCTTTTTTAATATAATTTACTACTAAAACTTGTCTAATTAAAGCCATCCAGTAAGAGGCTTTTTTATCTTTACCAATACCAAAAAAAGGCTGTAAATGCGTTTTATGAGAAGTTAATAAAGCATTTTCTTTACCAACCATTGTATTTACTATCTCTTTAGATTTATATTTTTGCAATGTGTTTTTAATAACAGATAAAAGTTTTGCAACATCCTCTTTAGCTTCATGCTTTTTCTTCGGGTTTCTAGAATTGTCATCCATATCTGCGCCTTTTCCTTTTACTTCATCAAACTCCTCTCCAAAATAATGCAATAAATATTTGCGTCTGTTCATAGAGGTTTCTGCATAACCTACCACTTCTTGCAACAACGCATGGCCTATTTCTTGTTCTGCAACTGGCTTGCTTGCCATAAATTTTTCTAGCTTTTCTATATCTTTATAAGCATAAAATGCCAAACAATACCCTTCTCCATCATCGCGTCCTGCTCTACCTGTTTCTTGATAATAGCTTTCTAAACTTTTTGGGATATCGTGATGTATTACATAACGCACATCAGGCTTATCTATTCCCATACCAAAAGCAATGGTAGCAACTACAACATCACAATTTTCCATTAAAAACATGTCTTGGTGTTTTACCCGTGTTTTAGCATCTAACCCTGCATGATAAGGAACAGCATTAATTTCATTTACCTGTAATATTTGAGCAATTTCTTCTACTTTTTTTCTACTTAAACAATAAATAATACCAGATTTTCCTTGTCTTTGTTTTATAAACCTAATAATGTCTTTTTCTACTTCTTTGGTCTTTGGTCTTACTTCATAAAATAAGTTAGGTCTGTTAAAAGAAGCTTTAAATCTATTTGCATCTGTAATTCCTAACGTTTTTAAAATATCTTCTTGTACTTTTTCTGTAGCAGTAGCTGTTAAACAAATTACAGGAACGTTATCTATTGCTTTTATAATATGTTTTAAATTTCTGTACTCTGGTCTAAAATCATGACCCCATTCAGAAATACAGTGGGCTTCATCAATAGCTACAAAAGAAATTTTTTGAGTTCTTAAAAACGTAACATATTCTTCTTTTATTAAAGATTCTGGTGCTACGTATAAAAGCTTTGTAATGCCGTTTGCAATATCTTCTTTTACTTGCGCAACTTCAGATTTGTTTAAAGAGGAGTTTAAAACATGAGCAACCCCATTATGTTCAGAGATTCCTCTAATAGCATCAACCTGATTTTTCATTAAAGCAATTAATGGTGAAACCACAATTGCTGTACCTTCTTGCATTAAAGCTGGCAATTGGTAACAGAGAGATTTACCACCACCTGTTGGCATAATAACAAAGGTATTATTACCCGATACAATACTTTTAACAACTTGCTCCTGTAAGCCTTTGAATTTGTTAAATCCGAAGAACTTTTTTAAAGGACTATGTAAATCCATTTATTTAATATTCGTTTTAAATTAAAAACAATGTACAAACTTTCTTTATTATTTGTTGTAACTATTTTTTATAGTAAATTTGCTCGTTTCTTAATCTAAAGATATAACTTTTTTTTATTCTGATAAAATACAAATCCATTGAAAAATTCGAAACCAATTTTACAAACTGCAAAAGAAACAATATTACTAGAAAGTAATGCAATTGCAAATTTGAAAAATTTATTAGATAGTAATTTTGAAAATGCTGTAAACTACATTTTAAATTCAAATGGTAGAGTAATTGTTACAGGAATTGGAAAAAGCGCTAATATTGCTACAAAAATAGTAGCAACGTTAAATTCTACCGGTACACCTGCTATTTTTATGCATGCTGCAGATGCCATTCATGGGGATTTAGGAAATGTTCAACAAAATGATGTGGTCATTTGTTTATCAAAAAGTGGAAACACCCCAGAAATTAAAGTTTTGGTACCACTAATTAAAAACTACGGGAATAAAATTATTGCCATTACTGGAAATATTGACTCCTTTTTAGGTAAAAATGCAAATTTCACCTTAAATACTTTTGTAGAAAAAGAAGCTTGCCCTAATAATTTAGCGCCAACAACTAGTACCACTGCTCAATTAGTTATGGGCGATGCTTTGGCTGTTTGTTTGCAAGATTTAAGAGGATTTTCTAGTAAAGATTTTGCAAAATATCATCCAGGTGGTGCACTAGGTAAACGACTATATTTAAGGGTTTCTGATCTTATTAAAAACAACGAAAAACCACAAGTAGATATAAAAAACTCTGTTATTAAGGTAATTGTAGAGATTTCTGAAAAACGTCTTGGAGTAACTGCTGTTTTAGAAAATAATACGCTTGTGGGTATTATTACAGATGGTGATATAAGAAGAATGCTAAGTAAAACAACAGATATTAATAATTTATTGGCAGAAAATATTATGGGTAAAAGCCCAAAAACTATCCATAAAGATGCTATGGCTGTTGAAGCTTTAGAAAAGCTAGAAAATAATAATATAACACAAATATTAGTTGTAGATGATTATAATAACTATGTAGGTGTTGTACATTTACATGATTTAATAAAAGAAGGTATTTTCTAATGGCAAAAGCACAAAAAGAAATGTCTTTTTTAGGACATTTAGAAGAATTAAGATGGCATTTGGTTAGAAGTGCATCAGCTATATTTATTATAGCTATTGTATTATTTGTTTTTCAAAAACAAGTATACGAACACTTTTTATTAGCACACAGAAAACCAGATTTTATTACCTACCAACTTTTTTGCGATTTTTTTAATATGCTGGGTATAGATAGTACCTTTTGCGATGTTACTTTTAAAGACAATTTAATCAGTTTAAAACCTACACAACAGTTAATGAACTCTATTTGGTCTTCATTAATTTTAGGTATTGTACTCTCTTTTCCTTATTTGTTGTGGGAAATTTGGCGTTTTATTTCTCCTGGTTTAACTGATAAAGAAATTAAAAACTCAAGAGGTTTTATTTTTATAGCCTCATTTTTATTTTTTATTGGAATCGCTTTTAGTTTTTATGTAATTGCGCCTATATCTATTCATTTTTTATACAATTACCAAATTACAGATTTAATACAGAATAATTTTACTATGGACTCTCACATAGGATTAGTAACCAACATGTTACTAGGCGTTTCTGTGTTGTTTGAATTACCTGTTTTGGTTTATTTTTTAACTAAAATCGGTTTGGTAACTCCAAAATTTTTAAAAAAATACAGAAAACATGCTTTGGTTGTTGTGTTAATTTTAGCAGCAATTATTACGCCTCCAGATATTGCTAGCCAAATAATTGTAGCAATTCCAATACTTATTTTATACGAAGTAAGTATTAAAGTCTCTAAAATGGTCATTAAAAAACAGCAAAAAAATGCACAAAAAAGTCCAAGAGTTTAATGATTATCGTTCTAAAATGAATGATAAAATTCTAGCGTCAGATAATAAAGTTATCAAAAGAATATTTAATTTGGATACAAATGCCTTTAAAGAAGGACATTTACCAGTTAAAACAAAAGAACTTTTAGGCCTAGTAGCTTCAGCAGTTTTAAGGTGTGATGATTGTGTACAATATCACTTAGAAGCAGCTAAAAAAAATGGGGTAACTACAGAAGAAATGATGGAAACTATGTCTATTGCTAATTTAGTGGGGGGCACTATTGTTATACCTCACTTAAGAAGAGCTGTAGAATATTGGGAGTTTCTTGAAAATAAAGAAGCTTAATTAATGAATGATTTCATCATATAAATGTCTAAACGTTTGTGAGTGATTTAAGATTTCCTATCAATATTCTTTATTACTTTTACAAAAACAACAATTAAACGTTTCAATAGTTATACAATTACACCTATTTAACAAATGATTTTAAAAGCAGACAACATTCAGAAGATTTATGGAAGTAGAAAAGTTGTAAAAGGCATTTCTTTAGAAATACAGCAAGGAGAAATTATTGGTTTGTTAGGACCAAATGGTGCTGGAAAAACAACTTCTTTTTACATGATTGTTGGTATGATTAAGCCCAATGCTGGCACTATTTTTTTAAATGATGAAGAAATAACACAAGATGCCATGTACAAACGTGCACAAAAAGGTATTGGTTATTTGGCACAAGAAGCCTCTGTATTTAGAAAACTATCTGTAGAAGATAATATTATGTCTGTTTTACAATTTACAGGACGTTCTAAAAAAGAACAAAAAATAAAATTAGAATCTTTAATAGAAGAATTTAATATTGGCCACGTAAGAAAAAACAGAGGCGATTTATTATCTGGTGGAGAGAGAAGAAGAACAGAAATTGCACGTTGTTTGGCTTCTGACCCCAACTTTATTCTATTAGATGAACCCTTTGCTGGTGTAGACCCAATTGCTGTAGAAGATATACAAAGTATTGTTGCTCAATTAAAGAATAAAAATATTGGTATTTTAATTACAGATCATGATGTGCAAGCTACTTTAGCGATTACAGATAAAACATACTTAATGTATAATGGTAGTATTTTAAAAGAAGGTACACCAGAGGAATTAGCTGCAGATGAAATGGTACGTAAAGTATATTTAGGTAAAGATTTTGAGTTGAAAAAGAAGAAGATTTTTCAATAGAAACAACCTATATGCCATAGAATTCCAGAGGGATCATGCAAAAAAAACTCTTTACCCCAATCGTTATTTACAATTTTTGAAAGCTTTACTTTTTTAAACTTTTCTGTAAGTTTTTTAGCTTTTAAAATTGCTAAATACGCTTCAACATTTTCTACTTCTAAAAATAGCATTGTATTATCTACCCAATCTTTTACATAGGCTTTTTGTAAATAAAAACTCAACTTTTCATCAACCTTAAAAACAGACATGTTTTCTGATAAAACCAATTCTAAAAATCCTAATTCTGTATAGAAAGCTCTAGATTTCTCAAAGTCTTTAGTACCAATAAAAGGTCTTATCGATTTAAACTGTTGTTTTTTTTCCATCCTTATAAAATACTGATAAAATTACATAAAGCGTTATAATTAATGGGATTGAAAGGTATTGTAAGAAGATAATCATTCCTAATGAAACCAATAAAAATAAATATTTTAGCAAATTATTTTTAACTGAATATTCTTTAAATTTTAATGAAAACAAAGGCAATTCAGCATTCATTAAATACGTTAAAATTAGGGTAATTGCAATTAAAAAGTAGTTGTTAGAAATTAAATCTTGTATAAATTCAATATCTGAAAATTGTTGAATTAAAGGTAAAGAAATTACAAACAAACTCATAGCCGGTGTTGGCAAACCTATAAATGAATCGGTTTGTCTATTGTCTATGTTAAATTTTGCCAACCTGTAACAAGCACCTAAAGTTAGAAGTAAACCTAAAAATTGAATAGGAGCTATTTTTACTCCACTCCAAATCATCTTTTCAGTTTCTTCAAAACTTGACCCAAAATAATCGTTTGGAGATAACAAACTAAACATAATAATACCCGGTACAACACCACTTGTAACCATGTCTGCCAATGAATCTAATTGTGTTCCTAAATCTCCAGAAACATTTAGTAAACGCGCTAAAAATCCATCAAAAAAATCAAAAAAGATACCCAATACAACAAAAAGTGCTGCAATTTCAAAAACTCCATGTACTGCAAAAATTGTGGCAATCATTCCGCAAAAAAGATTACCAAGTGTTAATAAATTAGGAATATGTTTTTTCATAATAAATTGGAATAAAAAGCTAAAATAAGAAATAGAAATTGGGTTGTTTTCTAATATTGTCTTTTTTTATGTATTTTTAAAAAATAGGATTAATTTACTGCTATGCCAATTTTAAAATCTGACTTCTCTCCTACTTTACCTTTTAAAAATGGTCATTTTAATACTATGTATAGGCCACTTTTTATGAAGGATACCTGTAATTATCTTAGAAAAAGAGTTACCACTTGGGATGAGGATTTTATAGATTTAGATTTTTCTTTGGTAGGTTCAGAAACCTTGGTTTTGTTAATACATGGCTTAGAAGGAAGTTCAGAATCTAAATATATGGTATCTACCTCTAACTTTTTAAATAACAAAGGGTTAGATACTGTTTGTTTTAATTTAAGAAGTTGTAGTGGAGAAGATAATTTGTTATTAGCAACCTACCATAGTGGTAAAACTGAGGATGTTGACTTTATAGTGAATCACCTTTTAAATTCATATGATTATAAAAATTTAATTTTGATAGGTTTTAGCTTAGGAGGAAATTTAACTCTAAAATATATGGGTGAATATCAAAAGAAATTATCTGATAAAATTAAAGGAGCTATTGCTGTTTCTGTACCTATCGATATTGCTACTGCAGAAGTAGAAATGGAAAAATTAAAAAATAAATTGTATGTAGAAATGTTTTTTAAAACGATGAAAAACAAGGTTTTAGAAAAAGCATATAAGTTTCCAGAATTTAATTTAGACAAAGACAAACTTTTTAAAGCTACAAAATTTAAACATTTAGAATATTTATATACGGTGCCCGTTTTTGGATTTAAAAGCCCAGACGATTATTGGAAAAAAGCAAGTTCTAAACCTTATATTTCTAAAATAGACAGACCTACAATACTAATAAACGCCAAAGATGATACTTTTTTATCAGCAGAGTGTTATCCTAGAAAAGAGGCAATACAATCTAAATATTTCTTTTTAGAAATACCTAATTTTGGTGGTCATGTAGGCTTTATGAGTTCTTTTAAACCTTATGAAAATACTTGGTTAGAAAAAAGAATTGCAAGGTTTATAGAAGAAAATATCAAAATTAAAATCCATTAAACAATAACTTGTAAAAACATCTGTTATTTTATAAGTATTTTAGATATTTGTTAAAGAAAAATAGACACTTGAAAATTAAATTCATACTTACTTTTTTATTTACAAGTTACTTACTAAATGCGCAAGTATTTAGGAGTTATTCCAACGAGTTTTTAAATATTGGTGTAGATGCAGCTGCCTTAGGAATGAGTAAAACTGTAGTAGCAACCACCAACAATGTAAATGCTATTTATTGGAATCCTGCAGGATTGGTGGGTATAGAAGATTATCAAGGTTCTTTAATGCATGCCTCTTATTTTGCAGGTATTGCTAACTATAATCACGCTGCTTTTGCAATGCCAATAGACAAAGAAAGTGCTGTGGGTATTTCTATAATTCGTTTTGGGGTAGATGATATTTTAAATACAACAGAATTAATTGATAGTGAAGGAAATATAGATTTTAATAGAATTAGTCTTTTTTCGGCTGCAGATTATGCCTTTAATTTTGCTTATGCTAGAAATTTAATTTTTAAAGATGTAAAATTTGGAGTAAATGCTAAAATTGTAAGAAGAACCATTGGTAATTTTGCTTCCTCTTGGGGTTTTGGTTTTGATGCTGGTTTTCAATTTGAAAGAAATAATTGGAAATTTGGCATCATGGCTAGAGATATTACAACTACTTTTAATAGTTGGGCAATTAATGAAACTGAATTTGATAAAATAAAAAACGCCATCCCTGGGCAAAATCAAGAATTACCAGAAACCACAGAAATTACAAAGCCAAAATTACAAGTAGGTGTTGCCAAAGATTTTAGAATTGGACGCTTTTTTAACCTATTAACAGAAGTAGATGTTAATGTAAGATTTGCAAAAACAAATGATATCATTTCTTCAGATGTAGCAAGTATCAATCCAGCTGTTGGGTTTCAAGTAGATTATGACCAATTGGTATATTTAAGAGCTGGAGTTGGTAATTTTCAATACATTACACAGTTTGACAATACAAAATCACTATCATTACAACCCAATTTTGGAGTTGGTTTTAACTATAAAGGCATACAAGTAGATTATGCACTTACAAACATTGGTAGTGTTGGTAATGCGTTATATTCTAATATTTTTTCTATTACTTTCGATTTTCTATTTCTTAGACCTTAGTTTTTTATGAAAAAAAATATTTTCTTATCACTGCTATTTATATTTTTCGCAATTCAATTACAAAAAGCACAAGTAAACCTTTCTGTATATTCAGAAATTTCTATTATTACAGCTGGTCCAGGAGATGAATTATATGAAAAATTTGGACACTCTGCTATCAGAATTAAAGACCCCGTTTTAAATTTAGATATTATTTATAATTATGGTATTTTCGATTTTAATGCTCCTAATTTTTACACCAATTTTGCGCAAGGTAAAATGTATTATTTACTCGCAAAATACGATTTTAAATATTTTTTAAATACTTACAAAAAGGAAAAACGTTGGGTAAAACAGCAAGTTTTAAATTTAAATCAACAACAAAAACAAGCTTATTTTAACTATTTAGAAACCAATGCCTTAAAAGAAAATGCAACTTATTTATATGATCCTTTTTTTAATAATTGTGCCACAAAACTTAGAGATATTACCAAATACGTTTTTAAAAATGACGTCCAGTTTAAAAATAAAGATATAGGGGATTATAAATCTTTAAGAAATTTAATGAACCAAGAACTTTACTTTAATTCTTGGGGAAATTTAGGCATCAATTTAATTGCAGGTATTATTTTAGATGAAAAAAGAAAATCAGAAGCATATATGTATTTGCCAGATTATGTGTATTCGATTTTTAAAAACGCAACTGTAAAAAGTAATAATGACAAAAACAAGCAACTTGTATTAAGAGAAGATGTATTGTTAAATTTTAAAGAGAAAAGTAACTCTAAATTTAACCTTTTTAGTCCAATTATACTATTTACACTTATTGCTTTTATTGGAGTCTTTATAACTTATAAAGACTTTAAAAACAAAAAAAGAACTAAGATAGTAGATTTTTTAGTGTTTTTTACCACTGGCTTTGTTGGTTTAATTTTGGTGTACTTGTGGGTATTTTCATCACACAAAACTGCCCCTAATAATTTTAATATTTTGTGGGCATTTTTACCGAACTTAATTTTGGCTTTTAAATTGTCTAAAAATATCTCAAAAACATGGTTTCAAAAATATATAGGAATTCTTTTAGTGTTTTTATTACTAACTACTGTATTGTGGATTTTTAAAATTCAGGTTTTTCCAATAGCTATAACCCCTTTGATATTCTTGTTTTTTGTGAGGTATATATTTCTTTATCAATTTTTATTAAACTCAAAAAAATAAAACTTTAGTAATTTTTTTTATAAAAATTTTAAAACCTAAGAAAGTATTTTTTCTTTATTAACTAAAGCACAAATTACAGCCAAATGTAAAAGGGTTGTCTATTTTTTATAGAATCTAATTAATAAAAAAGTGTTGAGCAATTAAAAATAGCTCGCAGCTATTTTTGTTTGCTAAAGTTAATAATAAAGTTATAAATTTTGATACTAAAGAAAACTTTGAATTGCTAAGTTATAACCTTTTAAGCCAAAACCAAATAAAACACCTTTAGCATTAGGTGATATGTAACTGTGTTGCCTAAAATCTTCACGAGCGTGTATGTTAGAAATATGTACTTCTACAACGGGTACTTCTATACCTTTTATTGCATCACCAATACCTACAGATGTATGTGTGTAGGCTGCCGCATTTAAAATAATACCATCATAATTAAAACCTACTTCGTGTAATTTATCTATAATTTCTCCTTCTATATTAGATTGAAAATAAGACAATTCTACCTTGTTAAATTGTAGTTTTAATTCTCTAAAATAGTCTTCAAAAGTTTTGGAACCATAAATTTCTGGTTCTCTTTTACCTAAAAGATTTAAATTGGGTCCGTTTATAATAATTAATTTCATAAAGTAAAAATACATTTTTTAAACAAAAAAAGGAAGCCTTAAAGACTTCCTTTTTGAGAACTTATTATTTTTCTTTAAAATCTATAACCTAAGCCAATTTGAAAAGTATTAAATCTAGAAGATAAACCAGAGGGAGTACCTTCAACTCTATTAGTTAACCCAAAAGAGTACCTTGTTGTAGCAAATAGTTTATCGGTAAAGTCAAAACCTGCACCAATAAGAAAACCAACACCAAATTTATTTATACCTTCTGAGTCTTCTTCCATAACATAATCGAACTGAGGACCTGCTTGTAAATAAAATTTTTCTGCTACATAATATTTAACTGCAATTGGAATAATTAACTCATCTAAAGTCTCATTCTCTACAGTGACTGCTGCATATTGTAATTCTGGTTGAATACTAAATTTATCAGAAATGATAAAATCTGCAAAAACACCTATAAAAAATCCTGCGTAACTTTCTGATGCTGATGCATTATCTTCCGACAGACTAATTGTAAAATTGTGAAACCCACCAGTTACACCAAAAGCAGCTTCTTGAGCATTTACTTTTCCTAATCCTAAAATTGCTAATACAGCAATAAATAATACTTTTTTCATAATTTTTTTTTTTAGTTTAATCAAATACAATTTTTATTTTGAATATACTCGTTACTATTTAATATTTTTTTATCTTTAATTTCATGAACTGGCACAATGCAATTAAAGACTACCAAATGTATATGCAGATCGAAAGAGGTCTATCAAAAAATACTATTGATAGTTATTCTAGAGATTTAGAAAAGTTGTGTTTTTTTTTACATGAAAAAGAAATAAACATGTCTCCTATTTCTATTAATAGTGATGTTGTAAAACAGTTTGTTTACGAAACTGCCAAATTTGTTAACCCTAGAAGTCAGGCTAGAATTATTTCTGGTATTCGAAGTTTTTTTGATTATTTGGTGTTTGAAGATTATAGAGATAACAATCCTACAGATTTACTAGAAACACCAAAAATAGGAAGAAAATTGCCTGATACACTATCGCCTATAGAAATTGATAATTTAATTGCAGCCATCGATTTAAGTCATCCACAAGGAGAAAGAAACAGAACTATTTTAGAAATAATGTATAGTTGTGGTTTACGTGTTAGCGAGTTAATTTCCCTTCAAATATCAGACTTGTTTTTTGAGGAAGGTTTTATACGTGTTTTAGGAAAAGGAAACAAAGAACGTTACGTTCCTATACATAATGAAGCCATAAAATTTGTAAATTTATACAGAAACACTATTAGAAACCAAATACAAGCTATTAAAGGTTTTGAGGATACTTTATTTTTAAATAGACGCGGTAAAGGATTAACGCGACAAATGATTTTTATGATTTTAAAAGATTTATCACAAAAAATAAATCTTCAAAAAAAAATAAGTCCACATACTTTAAGACATTCTTTTGCAACACATTTACTACAAAATGGAGCCGATTTAAGAGCCATCCAACAAATGCTTGGTCATGAAAGTATTACCACAACAGAGGTTTATGTTCATGTAGACAAAACTTATTTAAAGCAAGTTGTAGAAAGTTTTCATCCTAGAAAATAAAAATTCCTGCTAGAAAAGCAGGAATTTAATCATATCTAAAAATATTAGTTTTTTTGGTTATCTAGCAACATTTACGGCTCTAGTTTCTCTAATTACAGTAACTTTTACCTGTCCTGGATAGGTCATATCATTTTGTATTTTCTGAGAAATATTAAAAGATAATTCAGAGGCTTTGGTGTCGTTTACTTTGGTACTTTCTACCATTACACGTAATTCACGTCCTGCCTGTATGGCATAAGCTTTTTGCACACCTGTAAAACCAAAAGCAATATCTTCTAAATCTTTTAAACGTTGTATGTAAGAATCTAAAACTTGACGTCTTGCACCTGGTCTTGCACCTGAAATGGCATCACAAACTTGTACAATTGGCGAGATCAAACTTTTCATTTCAATTTCATCATGGTGAGCTCCAATGGCATTACAAACATCTGGTTTTTCACCATATTTTTCTGCCCATTGCATACCTAATAATGCGTGTGGTAACTCGCTTTCTGCATCTGGCACTTTACCAATATCGTGTAATAAACCAGCACGTTTTGCTACCTTAGAATTTAACCCCATTTCTGCTGCCATAATTCCACATAAATTTGCAACCTCACGCGAGTGTTGTAATAAGTTTTGTCCGTAAGAAGATCTATATTTCATTCTACCCACAGCTTTTACCAACTCTGGGTGCAAACCATGTATCCCTAAATCTATTACTGTTCTTTTACCAACTTCTATAATTTCTTGGGTAATTTGTTTTTCAGTTTTTTGAACTACTTCTTCAATTCTTGCAGGGTGTATTCTACCATCTGTTACTAATTTGTGCATTGCTAAGCGTGCAATTTCTCTTCTCACAGGGTCAAAACAAGATAAAATAATAGCCTCTGGAGTATCATCTACAATAATTTCTACACCAGTAGCTGATTCTAAAGCCCTAATATTTCTACCTTCTCTACCAATTATTCTCCCTTTTACATCATCAGATTCTAGGTTAAAAACAGAAACACAGTTTTCTACAGCTTGTTCTACTCCTACTCTTTGTATAGTTCCTAAAACAACTTTTCTTGCTTCTTGTTCGGCTGTTAATTTAGCTTCTTCTATAGAAGTCTGTATAAAAGCCATGGCCTCTGTTTTAGCCTCGTCTTTTAATGAAGAAACCAATTCTTTTTTAGCTTCGTCTGCAGATAAGCCAGAAATTTGTTCTAACATGTCTACATGCCTTTTGTGCATTTTTTCTAACTCGTTTTCTTTCTTTTCTAAAAAGTCTAATTTAAAGTCGTAGTCTTTTTGTTTTTGCTCTATAGATTTATTTAATTTCTTATTTTTATCTACTTCAGATGCTACTTGAGATTCTCTATCTCGTATTCTTTTTTCTACATCAGAAATCTTTTTTTCTCTAGCTAAAATTACTTTTTCGTGTTCTGATTTAAGCTCAATAAATTTTTCTTTTGCTTGTAATATTTTTTCTTTTTTAATAGATTCTGCATCTATTTTTGCTTCTTTTATAATTGAAGTAGCTTCTTTTTTAGTTGTATTTAACAGCTTTTTTTCCTTTGCTTTTTCTAGAGATTTAGCAATTATAAAACCAACTAAAACTCCTATGATTCCCACAATAGTGGGAAGTAACATTCCATCCATAATTTAAATTTAATATATAAAAAAAGCCTACGATAGTGTGGTTTTTATAAACTCCATTATGACAAGTTTAGGACTAACTAGCTGATCAAGGATCCACCAAAGAAATGAAACAAGTTCAATTCTAGTGGCATGCTTTAGCAACTAAGACTCATCCTTCATAATAGGTATTTGTTGAGTTTATCAAACAAATTACTAACGTAGGCAGTGTGTTGTTAATGTATTTTAAAGAACTTATTTTAAATGAGTATTTACCAAATTGGTTAACTCTTTTATTTTTTTTATTGCTTCAGTATTTTCAGAACTTTTTTCTAGTGATGATATTTCTAATTTAGAGGCAAACTGTAATGCACACATTGCTAAAACGTCTTGTTTATCGCTAACTGCATAATTTTGCTCGTATCTAGAAATTAACTTGTTTATAGCACTTGCAGCTTTACGCATACCTTCTTCTTCTTGGGTATTTTTAACGCTTAAGGGGTAAGTTCTACCAGCAATTACTATGTTAATTTTTAATTTATCCACTATTTAAAAGAACGTTATTCTTGTAACTGAAAAATACACTTATCTATTTCTTTGATTAATGTATTTATTTTGAGTTTTGTATCTCTTGTATTATCACTACTGCCTTCTATAGTTTTAGCAATTTTTAATAAATCATATTCTTTTTTTTGAATTTCTAAAGCTTGCTCTTTTTCTACTAATTTTTGTTGTAATACTGTGGTACTTTTTAGCAAAATATCATTTTCTTTCTTAAGAAACTCGTAATTAAAAAATAAACTTTCTAACTTATCTTGCAGTAAATAAATTGCATTCAAGGTATTACTCATAAAAAACTAGCATAAAACTATATCTACAAAGTTAACATTCTGTTTTAAATTTTACAAGGTTTAATTGATATTTTAATAATATACTGATTACTAAACTTTTATAAAAGTAAGTATTTTTAGTACTTTTACATAAAATTTTGTCATTTGAAAAAAAATCTTTTTACACTTTCTTTTTTATTCTTTTTTTTGGGCTATTCTCAGAAGAAATATCCAAAAGATTCTTATATAAATCCATTAGACATCCCCATTGTACTTTCTGGTACTTTTGGTGAGTTGCGTAGCAATCATTTTCACGCGGGTATAGATATTAAAACACAAGGTAAACAAGGTTTAAACGTGTTTGCAGTTGCAGATGGTTACGTTTCTAGAATAAAAGTGCAACAATATGGCTATGGGAAAGTAATTTATATTACTCACTCGAATGGATACACTTCAGTTTATGGTCATCTTAAAAACTTTGCAGATTCAATAGAGCGTTACGTAAAAAATATTCAATACAAAAAAAAGAATTACCAAACAGGAAATATTTTTCCGAAAAAAAATCAATTTAAAGTAAAAAAAGGACAGGTAATTGCTTTTTCTGGTGATACTGGTGGTTCTAGTGGGCCTCATTTGCATTTTGAAATTAGAGACACCAAAACAGAACATGTTATAAATCCGATGCATTTTGGCATTACTACTCCAGACACAAAAGCGCCAACTTTTAACGCTTTACATGTATATCCTTTAGGCTATAATGCCAGAATAAACAAACAACACAATAGCTTTAAAGTTCCTATAAAATATATAGGTAAAGGTATTTACAAAGCAGATAGAATTTCTGCAAGTGGTATTATTGGTTTTGGTGTAAATGCTTTTGATAAGTTAAATAGAGCGCCAAATAGAAACGGAATTTACAGTTTAGAAATGTTGGTTAATGGCAAAAAATATTACTACCATGATGTTGCTACATTTTCTTTTGCTGAAAGTAAGTATTTAAACCTACTAATTGACTACGAATATTACAAAAAATACAGAAGTAAAGTTCAAAGAACCTACAAGACAGAGGCTAATAAATTATCGATTTATAAAGATTTATTAAATAATGGAAAAATTAATATTATAGAGGGTTTAAACTATAATGTAGAAATAATTGCAAAAGACTTTAATGGAAATAAAAGTACAATTAAAATACCTATTGTTGGTAAAGAAATCAATACTCTTTTTCAAAAACAGCTAGATACTACTGGGTATAAAATTGTTGCTAAAAAATTTCAAAAATTCACTAAAAATAATGTAACTATTGCTTTTCCAAAAAATACATTTTATGAAGATGTATACATAGATTTTGAAGTCGAAAAAGGAATAGCAAAAATACACAATCCTACTATTCCTATAGATAGAACATATACACTAACCTTTAACGTTTCTAAATATACAGAAGCCCAAAAAGAACAAATGTATATTGCAAATGTAGATTATCCAAAATACCCAAGATACCAAAACACTCGAAAAAGAGATAGTATTTTTTATACAACAACAAAAACTTTAGGGAACTATACTTTAAAATCAGACAAGATAAAACCAAATATTAAATTTCTTTATTTTAAAGACAAACAGTGGATTTCTAGTTTAAAAACGCTAAAAGTTAAAATAACAGATATTGGTTCTGGTATACATAATTGGAGAGCAACTTTAGATGGTAAGTGGGTTTTAATGGAGTTTAACCATAAAAAAGGCGTATTAACCTATAATTTTAATGATAAAAAATTGGTTGGTAACAAACATATCTTTAAAATTGTAGTCTCAGATAATGTGGGCAATACTACAGAGCGTTCTATTACGTTCTTTAAGAAATAAACTTATATACGTGAAAAAAATATTTTTACTACTTTTCTTTTTACCTCTTTGTGCATTTGCTCAAAAAACAAGCATCTTAAAAGGTACTGTTAAAAATAAAAACAAACAACCTATAGAAAATGTATCTATTAAGTTTGGTAAAACAGGAACTGTAACCGATAAAAAGGGTAACTACTCAATTAGAATACCTTACAAAAAGGAAATTACCATTAAGTTCAGTCATATTTCTTTTAGAACTTTTGAGTATACCCTTACTGCAAAAAGCAGAACTACCCTTCGCTTTTCTCCAACGTTATTTTTAAAAACAGAAAAATTAGAAGAAATTGTTGTTAAAGACAGAAAAAAAGAAGCACAAGGTTTTTTAAATATAGATCCACTAAAAGCAAAAACCATTATTGGTGCCAATGCGGGTATAGAAAATATTTTAATGACTTTACCTGGTGTAAACAATAACAACGAGTTAAGTACACAATACAATGTTAGAGGTGGTAATTTTGATGAAAACCTTGTCTATGTAAATGGAATTGAAGTGTACAGACCTTTTTTAATTAGATCTGGCCAACAAGAAGGTTTAAGTTTTATAAATCCAAATATGGTACAAAACATCAACTTTTCTGCAGGTGGTTTTCAAGCAAAATATGGTGATAAATTATCTTCTGTTTTAGACATAACTTATAGAAAACCAAAAGAAATTAGCACAAGTTTAGAGGCAAGTTTGTTGGGGGGTAGTGTAACTTTTGAGGGTGGTTTTTTAAATAATAAACTAAAGATTATTACAGGTGCAAGATACAGAGACAATAGTTTATTTGTAAATAGTAAACAGATTGAAACCAATTTTAGACCCACTTTTACAGACTTACAATCTTTTATTACCTATAATTTTACAAATAACTTTTCTTTAAGCTATCTAAGTAATTTTTCTTTAAACAATTATAATTATCAACCTTTTTCAAGAAAAACTCGTTTTGGTACAGTTGCAGATCCTTTAGAGTTAATTGTTTTTTATGATGGTAAAGAAGAAAACAATTATTTAACGCTTTTTAATGCCGTTTCAGCAGATTATAAAGTAAATGATAATCTTAGTTTTAAAACAACTATTTCTAGCTACAATACTCAAGAAGAAGAGTATTACGATATTGCAGCATCTTATAATTTAGGAGAAGTAGACACAAATATCGGTTCTGAAAGTTTTGGTGAAGTTGATTTTACTCAAGGAATTGGCTCTCAATTAAATCACGCAAGGAATGATTTAGATGCATTGATAAACAATGTGCAAATAAGAGGAAGCTACAAAGTTGATAAAAAAAAGATAGATTTTGGAGTAAAATATCAAAATGAAGACATAAGAGAACGCATAAGAGAATGGGAAATTATAGATTCTTTAGGCTTTTCTGTAAGACCTCCAAATCAACTTGTAAACAATAACCAACCTTACGAACCTTTTGAAGGCCCAATTACACCTTTTCAAAATATTAGAGAAGATAACCATGTTGTAATAAATAGGTTTACAGGTTTTGTGCAATATAACGAACGCTTATATATGGGCAATAATGAAGTTTGGTACAACTTTGGTTTAAGAGCTCATAATTGGACAGTTTCTGCAAACGGACAGAAATCGAGTAACCAAATAATTTTAAGTCCTAGAGCACAGTTTGCTTTAAAACCTAATTGGCAGCAAGACATGTTGTTTCGTTTTTCTGGTGGATGGTATAAGCAGCCACCTTCATACAGAGAGCTAAAAAACTTTAATGGTAAAATTAATAAAGATGTAAAAGCACAAAGTTCTTTACACTTAGTTGCGGGTATGGATTACAGTTTTAATTTATGGGAAAGACCTTTTAAATTAACTACAGAACTCTACTATAAAGATTTAACAAATGTAAACGCTTATTCTATAGATAATGTTAGAATACGATATAGAGCAGACAACCTTACAACTGCCTATGCACAAGGTTTTGATCTCAGGTTAAATGGCGAATTTGTTCCTGGTAGCGAAAGTTGGGTTAGTTTAGGGTATTTAAAAACAGAAGAAAACATAGATAATAAAGGGGATATTTCTAGACCTTCTGACCAACGTTTAAAATTCGGAATTTTATTTCAAGATTATGTACCTAATTTACCCAATTTAAAAGCATACTTAAATTTAGTTTACAATACGGGTGTTCCTGGGGGAGCTCCATCCTACTCAGATGTATACAGTTTTCAAAAGCGATTAAGAGATTATAAAAGAGCAGATTTGGGTGTTTCTTATGTTTTTGCAGATGCAAACAAACAATATAAAACTGGCTGGATGTCTAAATTTAAAGAATTAACTGCGGGTTTAGAGCTTTTTAATATGTTTGACATTCAAAACGCTATTACCAACACTTGGGTTAGAGATGTGTATTCTAAAAATCAATTTGGAATTCCTAACTTTATGACCGGTAGAGTGTTAAACTTTAAAGTTAGTATGCAGTTTTAAGAATTTAAAAAAATACAATAGAGTGTTGATATTAAAACAACACTCTATTTTTAATCTTTAAAAAAGTAAATAGCTTAATCTATAATTTGCGCAGCATGAGCTTTGGTTTTTACTTTGCTAATTACATCTTCAATTACTCCATTTTCATCAATAACAAAGGTTGTTCTGTGGATACCGTCATACTCTCTGCCCATAAACTTTTTAGGTCCCCAAACACCAAAAGACTCTATAACAGCTTTGTCTTCGTCTGCTAAAAGAGGAAAAGGAAGTTCATTTTTATTGATAAAATTTTGTTGTCTTTTTGCTGAATCTGCACTTACACCTAAAACATCAAATCCTTTTGCTAAAAAAGTTTGATAGTGATCTCTTAAATTACAGGCTTCTGCTGTACAACCAGGTGTACTTGCCTTTGGATAAAAGAATAAAACTAACTTTTTCCCAGTATAATCTTCTAATTTAATTGTATTTCCTGCATGATCTTTTGCTTCAAATTCTGGAGCCTTATCTCCTACTTTTAATGTTGTCATATTGATTTGTTTAAAAAAATAAAGTGGAAAGTTAAAAAGTAAAAACTGAATGAAAAACTTTTTAGATAATAAACCGTTAAACTTTATAAACTTTTTAACTTTACAACTTAAATAGTCAAAGAATGACCAAGCAAGAAAAAGTAGATTTTGTAATAGAAACCTTACAAACGTTATATCCAGAAATACCTGTTCCTTTAGACCATAAAGACCCTTATACCCTTTTAATTGCAGTTTTATTATCTGCGCAATGTACAGATGTGCGAGTAAACCAAATTACACCTTTATTATTTGCAAAGGCAGATAATCCTTTTGATATGGTTAAAATGTCTGTAGAAGAAATTAAAACCATTATTAGACCTTGTGGTTTATCTCCAATGAAAAGTAAAGGTATTTATGGTTTATCTAAAATTTTAATAGAAAAATATAATGGTGAAGTTCCACAATCTTTTGATGGTTTAGAAGAATTACCTGCTGTGGGTCATAAAACTGCAAGTGTGGTTATGAGTCAAGCTTTTGGTGTACCCGCTTTTCCTGTAGATACTCATATAAAACGTTTAATGTTTAGATGGAATTTAAGTAACGGAAAAAGTGTCGCACAAACAGAAAAGGATGCAAAAAGATTGTTCCCTAGAGAATTATGGAACGATTTACACTTACAAATTATTTGGTATGGTCGTGAATATTCTCCAGCTCGTGGTTGGGATTTAGAAAAGGATATTATTACTAAAACCATTGGAAGAAAATCTGTTTTAGGTGCTTATTACAAAAGCAAGAAGTAAGACATTTGAAGCTAGAAGATTTTTATTTAAAAAAAAATAGTATAAAATACTTAAATATTTTTTTTAAAAGATTAGAATACCTTCACCCTATTAAGATTAGAATAAAATAAAAAAAGCCTCAACATTAGTTGAAGCTTTTTCTACTCTTAATTCAAATTCAATTCAATGAAATCTTTTGATTTGGTTTTAACTACTTGGAATGATTTGGAAAAATTAATCAAAAATTGAATTGTTTCTTTTTGGGGTTGCATCTGTAAATAAGACGACTTTTTAGAGTAAAGTTGCATCATATATGTTATTTAAAATGTTGGTTACTAAAACAATAACGATGCCTTTTTTACTTTATTGTTAGTTTACCAAAATAATTTTATGCTTTTCTATTAATTTACGCATATTTATTAAAGCATACCGCATTCTACCTAATGCTGTATTAATACTTACACCAGTATTTTCACTTATTTCTTTAAAGCTCATATCTTTATACATGCGCATTACCAAAACTTCTTTTTGTTCGTTTGGCAGCTCATTGATAATACCTCTAACATCATGATAAATTTGCTCTTGTATAATTTGTTTTTCAGCATTTAAATTACCATCATTTATAACAGAAAAAATATCAAATTCATCAGTATTTTTAAATTTTGGCATTCTGTTATTTTTTCTAAAATAATCAATTACTAGGTTGTGTGCAATACGCATTACCCAAGGTAAAAATTTACCTTCTTCATTGTAATTACCTTTTTTTAGTGTTCTAATTACTTTTATAAAAGTATCCTGAAAAATATCTTCAGTAATCACTTTATCTTGTACTTTACTGTAAATAAAACTAAAAAGTCTTTGTTGATGTCTATTTATTAAAACAGCCAAAGAAGCTTCACTACCATTAATGTAATCCTTAACTAATTTACTGTCAGAAATTGAATTTGTACGTACCATAACTACCTTTAGAAAAGCTTAGAGGCCTTTCTGTTTTTTTATTAATTATTAATTAAAAAAGTAGTTTTTTACTATATACGTCTAATTTTATGAAGTTTATGAATAACAAATATGTATGTTTTTTTTTTTACAAACAAATATTTAACAAAAAAAGATTTTTACTACTTCTAAAACCAGTTATTTTTTTGGTAATTTTATAGCTTATATTTTATTGATACATGAAGACAGATCTTTCTAAAGTAAATCCTAAAGAAAACATCATAATTAAAGGCGCTAAACTGCACAATTTAAAAGATATTGATGTAGTAATACCTAGAAATAAATTGGTAGTAATTACCGGACTTTCTGGTTCTGGTAAATCCTCTTTAGCTTTTGATACTTTATATGCAGAAGGACAAAGACGTTATGTAGAAAGCCTAAGTTCTTATGCAAGGCAATTTTTAGGTAAATTAGACAAACCCAAAGTAGATTATATAAAAGGAATTGCGCCAGCCATTGCTATAGAACAAAAAGTAAATGCTACAAATCCGCGTTCTACTGTGGGTACATCTACAGAAATTTACGATTATATAAAATTATTATATGCTAGAATTGGTAAAACCTTCTCTCCTATTTCTGGCAAAGAAGTAAAAAAAGATACCGTTTCTAACGTTGTTAATTTTGTAAAAAAGTTTGAAGAAAGCACAAAACTTTTATTATTGGCACCTATTACTATTGATGAAAATAGAGATTTAAAAACCGTTTTACAGGTTTTAGAACAACAAGGGTATGCTCGTTTAAAATGGAAAGACACTGTTTATAGAATTGCCAATTTTCCTCAAAAAGATTTTAAAAACGAACCACTTTTTTTGGTTGTAGATAGAATTATTACCAAAGATGACGAAGATTTTTATAACAGATTGGGAGATGCGATACAAACTGCTTTTTTTGAAGGAAAAGGTACTTGTTTTGTAGAAAATTTATCAACAAAGAAAGTTACCGAGTTTAGCAATAAATTTGAGTTAGATGGCAAGTTGTTTTTAGAACCCAATACCCACTTTTTTAGTTTTAACAATCCTTACGGTGCTTGCCCAACTTGCGAAGGTTATGGAAACGTAGTAGGTATCGATAAAGACTTGGTAATCCCAAATACAGGCTTATCTATTATGCAAGACGCCATTTTTCCGTTTAAAACACCATCGTATATTCATTATAAAGACGCATTAATAGACGTTGCTTATCAATTTGATATTCCTATACATAAACCTTGGTTTCAACTAACAAAGAAACAACAAGAATTAGTTTGGAATGGTAACAAATCATTTAACGGAATTCATCACTTTTTTAAAACATTAGAGGAAAAAAGTTATAAAATTCAGAATAGAGTAATGCTTTCGCGTTACAGAGGTAAAACAGCATGTACATCTTGTAATGGGAAGCGTTTAAGAGAAGAAACCAATTATGTAAAAATAAACAATAAAACAATTGCTGATTTGGTAACCATGCCTTTAGATGAATTGTCTGTTTATTTTAAAAATTTAATCCTAGACAAATACGAAGAAAAAATTGGGAAACGCTTGTTAACAGAAATTAATAATAGATTGCAATTTTTAACAAATGTTGGTTTGTCTTATTTAACTTTAAATAGAACCTCTAACACCCTTTCTGGCGGCGAAAGCCAGCGTATAAATTTAGCAACCTCATTAGGTAGTTCTTTAGTAGGTTCAATGTATATTTTAGATGAACCTAGTATTGGATTACACCCAAAAGATACAGAGCGTTTAATTGGGGTTTTAAAAGATTTAAGAGATTTAGGCAACACAGTTGTGGTTGTAGAACATGATGAAGACATCATGAAAGAAGCAGACTATATTATAGACATTGGTCCAGAAGCTGGTACTTTTGGCGGTAAAGTAGTTGCAGAAGGTACTTTTGATGAAATTTTAAATTCAGATTCTTTAACAGCAAAATATTTAAATGAAGATTTAAAAATTCAAGTACCTACAAAACGTAGAATATCAAAAAACACCATAGAAATTCTGGGTGCAAGAGAACACAATTTACAAAATATCGATATCTCTTTGCCTTTAAATTGTTTAAGTGTAATTACAGGAGTTTCTGGTTCTGGTAAAAGTACATTGGTTAAAAAAATACTATATCCAACCATGCAAAAAAAACTAGTAGGTTATGGCGATAAAGTGGGCCAACATACAGCTGTAAAAGGTAGTTTTGATACATTAAAACATGTTGAGTTTATAGACCAAAATCCGATTGGACGCTCATCGAGATCTAACCCAGTTACATATATTAAAGCATATGATGACATTCGTGCCTTATTTTCTAATCAAAAATTATCTAAAATTAGAAATTACAAACCCAAACACTTTTCTTTTAATGTAGAAGGGGGTCGTTGTGAGGTTTGTAAAGGTGAAGGAGAAGTTACTATAGAAATGCAATTTATGGCAGATGTGCATTTAAAATGCGATGTTTGTAATGGAAAACGCTTTAAAAAAGAGGTTTTAGAGGTAAAATTTCATCAAAAATCGATAGATGATATTTTAAATTTAACCATAGATGAAGCTGTAGCTTTTTTCTCAGAAAATTTAGTAACTAAAATTGCTAGCAAACTAAAGCCTTTACAAGATGTTGGTTTGGGTTATGTAACTTTAGGTCAATCCTCGTCTACACTTTCTGGTGGTGAAGCTCAAAGAATAAAATTGGCATCCTTTTTAGTAAAAGGAAATACCAAAGACAAAGCTTTATTTATTTTTGATGAACCTACAACAGGCTTGCATTTTCATGATATTAAAAAATTATTAGCAAGTTTTAATGCCTTAATTGAAAGAGGTCATTCCATTGTTGTGATTGAACATAACATAGAACTCATAAAATGTGCAGATTATATTATAGATTTAGGCTTAGAAGGTGGTAAAAATGGTGGAGAACTTATTTTTCAAGGGACTCCAGAAGATTTAGTTAGAAATAAAAAATCGTATACTGCTAAATATTTGGCTGATAAATTGATATTTTAGGAATTTTATAAGAGATAAAGACATTGTTTTCTTTGTTTCTATGTGGTCATTATTTTAGTTAAAATTAAATATTGCGCGAATTTTAATTCAACTTCTAAGAATTCTAAAAACAACTAAAGTTATAAATAGTAAAGAAAAAAATGATTTTGCTGTATTTTTTTTCCACAAAAAAAGCCTCTTATTTCTAAGAAGCTTTGTATTTTGGGTGGAAGATGGGGCTCGAACCCACGACTTTCGGTACCACAAACCGACGCTCTAACCAACTGAGCTACAACCACCATTTGTTGCGGGTGCAAATATAAATATTTTTTCTATTCTAAAACAACAAAAAATTAAATTAATTTGTCTAAATTTTCTGCAGCAACGTAACGTTCTGTAGTAAAACCTTCTGCACATTCTACTCCAACCAATCTTCCTAAATCTCTTGCTCTGTAATTTATACTGTCTATAAAGTTTTTACTTGTTATAGGTGTTTCTGGCTCCTTACTATTAGGGTCGTAAAACTGAGTTTTATAGGCTAAAACAGAAGCTATTTTTTTATCAATAAAACCACTAACATCTAAAACAAAATCGGGTTCTATGTTTTTCCATTGCATATAATGGTACACCTGTTTTGGACGCCATTTTTCTTGAGATTCACCATCTAAATTCGTCTCTATTTTCATCAAACCACTTAAAAAACAAGCATCAGATACTAATTTGCTACCTTTTCCATGATCTATGTGTCTGTCTTCTATGGCATTACAAAACACTACTTTTGGCTTATATTTTCGAATCATCTTTATAATTTCAAGTTGATGATTTTTATCATTTATAAAAAAACCATCTGCAAAACCTAAATTTTTACGAACAGAAACGCCTAATATTTTTGCTGCATTTGTAGCTTCTACGTCCCTAATCTCAGCAGAGCCACGTGTACCTAACTCGCCTCTTGTTAAATCTATAATACCTACTTTTTTTCCTAAAGAAACTTCTTTAGCAATGGTAGCACCACAACCTAGTTCTACATCATCTGGGTGTGCCCCAAAAGCCAATATATCTAATTTCATATATATTTGTAACCTATTTAAATTTTTTAATTATAAACTTAACTTTTATTATAAGAAACTACAATAATCGTTAAGTTAGCAAATATTTTTGTATAATTTTCATGAAATTCTTTTCAATAAAAAATTAATACTTCAAAAATAATCAATTTTAAAAGAAAATATAAGAAGGTATTATCTCTATTACTTTTTCGTATTTGTAAATAGTTAAAATAATGTCTTTTTTTTATGATAATTACAAAAATTTTACAATTTGAAAAGTTATGATATATATCATGTAACCCCATTTAATATCAACCTAATTTTACATTGTAAAAGAAAACCCAACACTTTTATTAGCAGGTATATTTATTTTAACCACAACATTTAGTCAGTTTATAAACAATTCTGCAACAGCAGTACTAATGGCGCCAATAGTTTTATTAGCTGCAAGTACAGTTGGCATATCTC
>Ga0209138_1000373_pt1 | contig 45285 bp, 38 predicted proteins | sample SaaInl3SG_22_DNA_FD_184645 | JGI IMG/M metagenome (GOLD analysis project Ga0209138, IMG submission 184645) | Marine microbial communities from expanding oxygen minimum zones in the Saanich Inlet - ESP_153SG_22_DNA (SPAdes) (version 2) | ecosystem: Environmental > Aquatic > Marine > Intertidal...
TTTATCTAAAGGTCATTTGCGAAGCTGCTTGTCTGCCAAAACTGAGTGCTGGCGAAAGCAAAAGACCTAAATTAATTCTCCTCTTTTTCAAAAGGTCTGCAAAAATAAGGCTTAATTTATCTTTGCAAAGATTATTTTTATTTTCTCCATTAGCCGAAATACTTTACTAAACAGCACACTTCATTTACTTAACAAAGCTACAGTGACGACAACCCGTACCTTCTATTCCTTTAGAATCCTTTGGCTATACACATGCCCATTTTTTGCAAAGCGAATGATGTACATACCCGCAGGTAAATGGCTCAAATTTAGCGTATGCTTAGCTTTACTATCTTCACGTGCAAAGTGATGTACGTCATTGCCCAATACATCACGTACACTTAGCAGTATATATTGTTCCGCTCCAGTAATCACAAGCTTGGTATGAAATGGTGATGGGTACACCTGTAATCCGTTTGCATCATATTGCCCTGCAGATGATTTGTCAGCTATAGTGGTAAACGATCGGGTCTCACTCCACGAACTAGCAATCCCATTTACGTTGCCTCTGGCTCGCCAGTAGTACTTTACATCGTTTGTTAGTTCATCAAATAAGTACGAATTGGTGACGCTTGTCTTTCTGTAAACGCCCAAAAAGTCAGAAGATTGACTCAATTCGACCGTGTAATTCGCAGCGTTGGGCACCTTTTCCCATCTCATACGAGTATCTAGTGCTACATCTACCGCTTGGTCTAATGGTGTTATTAATAATGGCCCAGCGATAGATTCTTGCGTGGTAAAACTCCAAGGCTCTGTGTAATCCGATACGACTATCAAATCATTATACATTGCTCTTACTCGCCAATAGTATTTTCTGCCAAAGGCAAGATTTGTGGTGTATGAAAGTGCCGTTTGATATACCGCAGTAGAATCGCTCATATCCTCGTTTTCAGAATATTCAAGTAAGTAACCATTTGCTCCGGTATAAGCGTTCCACTTGAAGGTGACACCAAAGTTTTCGTCATCACTCTCATCAGCTGGTGACACGAGTACGGGTGCTTCTCTGCTTCGTGTGGTAAATTGGTACACCTCTGAATGCAACGTGTCCGACTCATTAAACAAGCTTACTGTAAAGAAATAGTCCTCGTCAAAATCTAGCTCTATACCCGCTAGGTAAAATGAATAGAAAAATGCCTTGGCTTCCATTATCGTATCTTGACGAGCGGTACTCAAATCTGCAGATGTATCCAACTGGATAATGTATCCCGTAGTACCATCTATCGATCTCCAATCGAGTGAGTTTGGGTACACGTCTGTAGCCATATGATCTGGTTTAATGTCAAGTACATCAGTGGCCGTTTTAAACGTGCGTGGCTCACTCCAAGGTGAATAGTCCGATCCGTTTTCGTATCGTACTCGCCAGTGATAGGTACTGTTAAAGTATAGGTTGTTTAATCGTAGCTCCCCTGTATAATCCGTAATAAGTGTATCCACAAAGGCGGCAGAATTGTAAGTGCCGCTCGTGTCTATTTGCAATCTATAGGTAGTGTTTTTGAGAGCATTCCAACGAAAAGCAGGTGATATAACCGTAGTCAGTTTTGAGTTGTCGTACGGATATACTAAAACGGGTTTGTCGGGTGTATTAAATGTGCGAGCGTACTGAAAATCACTCCATTCACTCGTGTCCTTTTCATTGGCTATCTTTATTCTCCAATAGTATTTTTTGTTAAAGTACACTTTCGGTTTTATCCAGCTGCTAAGTGGTGCACTACTCAATACAACTGTATCAAACAATACACTCGAATTATAGGTGCTTACCGTGTCTAACTGTATGCGGAAATAGTTTCCATTTCTCCCGGAGGTATCAAAGGTTATGGAATCTCCCGGTTCTAAAATATCTGCAGGATACGGGTACCTCAATTGGCCGATAGGACTTGTGGTGACCGTGCGTGTTCTCCAGTCGGAAGAGTCTTTGCTATGAAATAATCGCCCTCTGAAGTAGTAGGTTGTGCCATAATTCAGATTGCGTACGGGCAACTCGTCATAATAGGCGGAAGATCTGCTCGTATCTCTATAAATAAATGTATCCAACAATCCGCTCGAGTAATCTGCCACGGTGTCCATCTGTATTTGAAATCCTTTGGAATACAATAAATGCACAAAATCTACTTCCATATTGACTGTATACCCTGTGGTAAACTGGCTCCAACCTACACCACTTGTTGTAAAGCTACTATAATCAGACCACTCAAAAGTATCTACTGCATTAATAGCCTGTATACGCCAATAATACTTCGTGTTATAATCCAACTCGCTTACGGTAAAGGTATTGGTCAGCACAGACATTGGCATTTCTAAATTTAAAAGTTCCGACGTATTAAAAGTAGTATCTACATCTAGCTGTACGTGGTATTTCAAAATCCCTGTTCTGTGCGACCATTTTAAGCCAACAGTAGTTTGAGAACTATTGGTGACTGATCGGTTGCTATAATTGGTGCTGCTATTTACGAATCGTGTCCCAGACCAGCCAGCGGTGTCCGTTCCTTCATAGGCTCGTGCCTTGAAATAATACTTAACTCCAAAATACAGTGAATCATAATACGTCTCTACCCAAGAATTGTCAAAACTGCTATCTGAAACGTAAAACACCCGAGCCAAGGGAGAAGAAAATGTATTGCTTGTATCCAGATGAAATTCGTGATTTTCGAGTGTAGAGCGGTAACAAGACATATACAAACGCCCCGAGGTAGTTGCTCCATCACTGGGTGAGTACAGTTCCGTATTGCTAGTAGTTGTAAAGCTTGCTATGGCACTCCAGTGTGAGGAGTCCCCATTGTTATAGGAGCGTCCTCGCCAAAAGTACTTGGTATTATGAGCCAAAGCCTCGAAATACACATAAAAGTAGGGCTGCGAATATGATTCTACACCTGTGGCAAATGTGCTATCGGTAGATATTTCAAATTTCCAACCGTCCAGATTGTACTGTGGAGTGAATCCACAGCGTGGCGAAGTGACTATAGCAGTAGATCCACTTGCAGGAGTTTGGCCTGTAGGTGCCGTATATAAGGCATATGAACTAGCGACTAAGCCAAAAGATAAAATGGTTAAAACACACCTGAAATAATGAAGCATATACATAGTTGGCAAATATACTTTTTCGAGCGTACACATTATTTCAGTGTTCTGTCAGTATAAGGCAGCAGAATATCGCCCTACTTTCTCCTACATCTGCCAACTCACTCTCTCCATACCTTCCCTTCTTGGCACGTGTAGGCGTTGACAAATAGGTAGTTTTCGAATTCGCTATTTATACGATCAATGATCTCTTGGTCAACAACTTCTGTAGTTGCCAAGGTAGAGTCAAATTGTAAGATTCTATCTTCGTATTTGATATAATTACCCGATATATAGCGAGCCAAATTATCTCCGTACACTGCTAGAGGTATTTTTTTATTATTCCTAAACGTACTTGAAGTGTCTAGCCCTTGGCCTAACCAGTGCTTTTCAGCAGGCAGTTGTATGCCATAATTTTGCTCAAGCAAGGCCAGTATGGAAGGAGCAATATCTATATGGGAGCACATCCCATTAAACTTCCCATTCTTCCTTAGTAATTTTGAGTAAATCACCAGTGGTACGTGATACTTTTCCAGTGTCCTCTTACTCACAGGATAATTTACACCGTGATCTCCTACAATGATGAAAATCGTGTTTTCATACTCCTCTTTAGCAAGAGCATCCTTCATAAATGTTCGCAGTGCATCTTCCGAAAAGAAAATAGTTCCCAATATTTCGGATGGGATATAATCCATTTCTCCGTCTTGTATTCCTAGCTGTGCTACTCGCTTTTTTATGTAGTCCTTGGACTCATATTTGGCCGTTACCAAATTATAAGGTGTATGAAGACTTAAGGTCTGATAAATGTCTATAAACGGAGTTTTTTTCTCCTGGTTGTGATGTAAATTTCTAGCTAAGTGGAAAAGGTCCATATCATTATATCCCCAGGAGATTGGTCCTGTTTTTCGTGTGTACTGAGCTTTACTAAAGCTATCTTCTGTAATAAAATGATCAATGCCGTTAATATGGAGAAAGTTTCCTGCGTGGTCGTAATATCCCCAACCGCCGTAGTAAAAACTACTCGTATATCCATTGTCACGCAGCAGGCTTAAGCTACTCTGATGCTCCGGATACATCATACCCTTGGGCAGATTAACCTTCATATTAGCAAACCCGCGTTGACCAATGCCTGACGGTAAAGATGCTAATACATTCGTCAGCACGCCATGTGAGCGTTCGGCATTTGCCAAAAAATTATTCCAACTTAAACCTTCACGAGCTAAACTATCGATAAACGGAGTTAGACTACGAGGAGTAACACATCTTTTACCCGAAAATGAAGCTGATAAACTCTCACTAATAATGAGGACCACATTGGGTTTTATACTTGAATCTTTTATGAAATACTCACCCAATACATTGGCATATTGTTCATCGTGGATGAGCGGATACGCTAAATCACTAAAATTAAACTCTGGATGATTGTCGCTATAGACGGCCGTATTTCTTGCTATATCACTAGGCGTAGTTGTAGTTGATTCATTTTTGAAACTCTGTAGAAAAAGTGTCTCCTTAGAATTGCCCAAGAGGTAGGCATAACTGGAATCAAAATATTTAATAGCTTTCGTACTGTAACGTAGATTGACGAGTACGAAAACACCCAAAAGGAGATAAACACCTATGAATACTCGCTGCATCCGTTTACTGAATATTATCCGTTCACTTGTTTTGTAAATGAACATATAGGCTAGCCACGCAACTCCTATTATTACAATTAGAATCAAAAAACTATACGTAGAAATCTCATTACCAACGATATGCAACAACTCCGTCGCAGAAAATTCCAGTACCGACGAACTCAATATACTACTGCTGATTACAAAATATCCCGTTAGAATGAGATGAATGATTACTAATATGAAGGCTAAAAATCGAGCAATTTGCTCTGCTATTTGCTGATGAAAAATAGCTATGAACAACGCAACCAGGAGAATACCTCCCGACCATTGATAAATGAAAAAAGAATCGAGATTCACACTCCGTTCAAAAAACATAGCCAACGAAAAATCAATGGTACCTCTGCTGCAAACCAGAGCATATTCTAAAACTCGTACTATCAAAAAAACAACTACAAGCGTGAGAAACAGCTTGATCGTAAGGAGGAATATCGCTTTAAATCTACTGAACATAGTGAGGACTAAAACGGGGCTTCAAAATCTACCAATATCACTTTAGTATTATGATATGCTTTCAGTTCATTAATCGTGGCCTTATCCGCCTCAGAAGTAAGGCCGTTTACCCATAAATGTAGAAATGCATCAGGAAAATGCAACTTAAGAAAACCAATCATATGATAATCTGCAGAAAGTACGGTGGGATTCTGCTGCTCAATTGTGTTGCTAATAATCGCTATCATCTCCTCATTGGTATAAGAAGGATTGGTATCATAGTAATGCGGCACCCAATAGCTACTATATAGACCATACTTGTTCAAGCTATCCAAGCATTGTGTGTTTTTAGTTTCTATAATAGTGCGTTTGGTCAAATTGAGCTTGGTTAGTTTGTCTTTCAAAATAGGAATAGACTTGGCCACTATCCCTGAATCCTCTGAATTTTTGAAATCGAGCCATACATAGGGAAAATGTTTTGTTTGTATGGACGAAAGCAATGTTTCTAAGCTTGCACCACCACAAGGCTCCCCGTGGGTACACACAAAGCTCTCAGTACTGTCTACATAGTAAATGTCTATTTCGATGCCTGGGAAAATACTCGCCATCGTGTCTGCATCCTCTACACAATTCACTCGGTGTTTCCAGAGCTTTGCTTCGTCATCATTGTAAAATGCGGAAGTAAGAACTGGCTCTGTGTCTTTATTTTTACACGACAATGTGTTTGCTATTGCAATGATTAACAAAACATTACGTAAAATTTGAAATGGTTTTTTTCTATGCATGTAGCTGTGGGAAACGCTTATTTTTTTATAAGGGCTAAGGTAAGGCGATAATACAAAATGACAAATACACCCTACCTTTGTTGCAGTGCCCATTACAGAAGAGGACATACAAACCAAAGTACACATTGACCCACAAATTCTGACGGAGATAGAAGAAGAGGCTCAGGTGATTGTGCATTGCTCCTTTTACAATGACCCTAGTATTCACTTCGGCGAAATGGGTGTGCGGGTATGGAAGGAAACTTTTCTCATAGATGAGGCTACAGGCATTAAAGTGCCAATGATAAAAGCTTTAGGAATTGTATATCAGCCCGACTGGTATTTCTTAGCTCCCGGAGAGACAAAGCGATTTACGATGATTTTTGAGGCATTGCCAAAAAGTTGTGTTTCATTTACTCTCGCAGAAATAATCAACCAACCCGGTGCATTTGTGGTAAAGGGCATCAAGAGGAACAATTCGGATATATACAGTGTGAGGTTGGATTAACTCTGCACCTCAAGGCCACAAAATATTAGTCTCTTAGTAAACCACCAATTTTACATTGTGCGTGCCTAGCAGTTCTACAAATTCTGACGCTTGAAACTCGTTTTCGTCAAACTTACTCGCTCGCTGACGGGCTTGCTCTTGTCGTTTTATGCTGCGTACATATCTGCGTATGCCTTCATCATCATTCAGAATAAGGCCGGGTACTTGTACCTTTTCACCATTATTATCCTTGGCTACCATGGTAAAGTAGCTTGAATTGCAATGGTTCACTTTGCCGGTTTGTATGTTCTCCGACTCTACGCGTACGCCTACTACCATACTCGTTTTGCCCGTATAGTTGATAGAAGCTCTTAAAGTCAATATTTCACCAACTTCTACCGGATGCAAAAAGTCTACCCGATTTACCGAAGCGGTAACACAGTAATCACCGCTATGCTTACTCGCACACGCAAATACTACTTGGTCCATCAGGTTGAGTATATGACCACCGTGTATTCTACCGCTAAAATTGGAGTGAGAAGGCAACATGAGTTCCGATAGGGTGATTTGCGATTGCTCTGCTGTTTTGAAAACCATCGTACGAAGGTAGGGTTCTTACTAACATTCATTTCAAAGATTTTCTTTGAAATGACCCTATGCCGTGGGACAACTACTGAGACTCTTCAGATTCCAAAGAAGGTATTTGGAATGACGCGTTCCTTTGGAACAACTACTGAGACTCTTCGCTATGCTCTGAGTCCAATTCCTTCAAAAACGCCTCGGCTATTTCCAAGTATGCGTCCATCTTAGGTCCTTCCATCTTTTTGGCGAGGTTTACCATCATGCCCATTCTGCGGTTTTTGCCAAATTCTTCTCTATTCACGTATATAAATCGCCAGTACAGAGCATTCCACGTTTCGCACCAGTCTCCTTTGGGGTAGTCACTCATTTTCAATATATAGTTGCTTCCGCTGCAATACGGTTTGGTCGTCATCAATCCTCCATCAGCGTATTGGGTCATTCCGTACACGTTGGGCACCATCACCCAGTCGTAGGCATCTACGTACATTTCCATAAACCATCGGTACACTTCATCTGGATCAAACTCGCAGAGCATCATAAAGTTACCGAATAGCATGAGTCGTTCTATGTGATGTGAGTAGCCTGTTTTGAGTAGCTTTTTTATGGTCTCATCTATCGGCACTATGCCAGTGGTCCCTTCCCAGAAGCTTTTAGGAATTTTTCGGGTGTACCCAAAGTGATTGGTCGTACGTTGTTTTACTCCTTCTAGCGAATAGATGCCGCGTATGAATTCTCGCCACCCCAATATCTGGCGAATAAACCCTTCTAAACTATTGAGCGGGAAATTATATTTCTTGTGTGCTTTGAGTACTTCGTTTATGATTTGTTTGGGACACAGCAAACCAACATTGAGCATAGGTGTAAGGACAGAATGCCACAGCCAATGCTCATCTTTTACCATTGCGTCCTCATAGTCACCAAACAGCACAAATCGTTCATTTATAAACGATTGCAAGTGTTTTTCAGCTTCATCATGTGTGGTGGCATAATAAAAGGTCTCTCTGTCACCATAGTTGTTTCCAAAGTGCTTTGATACATATTCTTTGGCTTCAGCAACATATTCGTTCTCTTTAGGAATATCCAAGGTTGGTATTTCAGTTCCCTTCGGTACTTTCTTTCTATTCTCTGCATCAAAACTCCATTTACCTCCGACGGGTTTTTCTCCGTCTTCTAGTAAAATTTTGTACTTCTTACGTTGCCCAGTGTAAAAACTCGCCATCAAATAGCTTTTCTGTTTACTCAGTGCTGCACGTACTTCGTCCTCCGTCTTTATGAAATTGGGATTTGTAAAAGAAGTAAGTTCAACGTTGTGTTTTTTTGCAAAACGCTTGATTCTACGCTCTATTAAATAATCATCAGTAAGCGTATAATAAACTTTATTAACCTTCTCATTACCAATAGATTTAAATACATATTCTAAAGTATTGACAGAGTTGAAATCAACATAATTTACCTTTACTTTGTCGGAAATATATTTGGCGTAATATTTCATACTAGCTCGGTGCAGTACGAGCTTTTGTTTGTGAAAATTATACTGCGAAAAGTAGAGATCATCTTCTATCAGATACACCTCATCGCACGCATCTATCAATTCGCACGACTTATAGAGTTGGTGCGGAAATATGAGTCCTATTTTAGCCATAAGTCTCTGTAGCTTCTATCGGCATCGTAACGTTCTGCTTGCCCTTGCGTGTTAAACTTTCTGAATGGTCTTGGATCGTGGCCAATGCCGGCTATGTACATCCAGTTGCCATAGTTACCTGCTGGGTCGTAGTCTATAAGTTGGCTCTCTAGATATGCTGCTCCCCATCGCCAATCTATTCCTAAGTCGTGTATGAGGTAGCTTGCTACATTTTGTCTTCCGCGATTACTCATCCATCCTGTAGCGTTCAGTTCTCGCATATTGGCATCTACTAGATCGTCACCCGTTTCTCCATTGGCCCATTGCCAAAAAATTTGCTCATTTTGACTCGATTTGATTTCTTTTTGCTGGATTCCTCCTTTTTTAAAAAAACGATCTCTGTGAATTTGCAGTTGTAGTTGAAAGAAGTCTCTCCACAACAACTCAAAGATGAGCCAGTAGGTAGATTCATTGGAAATCACCTCATTTTCGTATTGCACGATATAGTCGAATACCGTGCGAGCAGACACATTTCCCAATGCCAACCAAGGGCTAAGCCTACTACTGTAGTCGCTACCCACCATTCCGTTGCGAGTCTCTTTGTATGTGGCTATTAGGTTGCTATCATTTAAGTAATATTTTAATCGATTGAGGGCAGGATTCTCACCACCTTTAAGTTCAAATGATATTGAATTTTTGGGCAATTTAGGCAATGCAATTGTTTGGGAATAGCTGCCGTATTTACCTACCTTATTTTTGAACGGGGTAAATGTTTTGGGCATTTGGTGTAGTTCAAAAGGAAGATTCTCTTGGTCTACTAATGTAAAGTGGTTGAACGTATAAACCTCATCTGCATGGATCTCAAGTACGTTATTTTCTTGCTTACGCTCTTCTGTGCCGTAGCATCTTTGATACGTGAGTGTTTTTTCTTGAAGTATTCGGCTTGCCTCTAGCTCATTTATATTTTTAAATATATGAAAACCAATACCTAACAGATCTAACTTGGCTGCAAGTTCTAGGAGCGATTCCTTTAAAAATGTTTTTCGCTTTTTACTTACCCAATCAAAACCGAGCGGATGTTGAGCATCGTACTTTTCTTCGTGAATGTAAAAGGCAGTTACGCTATCAAATTGAGCTAATCTTGAGAGTATCTCATGGTCCGATACACGTTGGTCTTTTCTAAACCAATGAATGAGATTTCTATTTTTTATTTCGTCTACAGCGTTCACTACAATGTTTTACTTCTTCCCAGTTTTTCTCCCACTTCTTTCGCCAGGTGAATGGCAAGCCGCACGTTATGCACTCTTTGGTTGGGAGGTTTTTCTTTTTGTGCATCATATTTATAAATGCTATTGTCTTATTTCTCGGTACATTTTAAGCAGAGCTTAGAACACTTCCTCCGATTTGGCCGACACAGCGAATAACAAGGCATGTTTGTCAGTTCGAGTTAAAACATCTTTAATGTTTTTGTGTTGAGAACCAGTCCTAAATCATATATCCTAAGTCCTTTAAGAAGTCACCAAACTACTCATTCCACCATCTACTCCTATGATTTGGCCGCTCATCCAGCTTGCTTTATCACTAATGAGGAAATTTACCATATTCGCTACATCAGCTGCTTCTCCTATGGCTTTTAGCGGGTGACGACTTTCTGCTCCTTCTCGTTGTTTTTCGTTTCGGAGCAGTTTTTCTGCCAATGGTGTATCTGTAAGACTAGGAGCAATGCAGTTTACACGCACCGCAGGTGCATACTCGGCAGCGAGTGCACGGGTAAGACCTTCTATTGCTCCTTTGGCACCGGCTATACTACTGTGAAATGGCATTCCCTTCTGAACAGCTACCGTACTGAATAGAACAATACTCGCATTTTCTGATTCTTTCAAATTGGGCATATATTGCTTTATTGTTTTCACCGCACCAAAATAGTTGACATTCATATCATGCTCAAAATCAGCCATTTTTAAACCTCTGAACGGTTTTAGGTTGATGCTTCCTGGGCAATATACAAGAGCATCTATGGCTCCATCTATGGTTGGAAAATTAGGTTCCGCGGCAGTTACGTCCACTTCTCCTTGGCTTCGGCTTATGAGTATAGTCTCCGCTCCTTCGCTAGTGAGTTGCTCATTCAGAGCAGCACCTATTCCTGTATTTCCACCTATTATTAATACGCGTTTTGTCATAGTGTAATAACATAGCGTCGTCAAGATGGTTTTAACCAATGATGAAACAAAACATGGCAGCAGCGGTTTAAGAGGTAGAGATTTACACTGTGGTAAAAACTGAAAATTTCGAAAAAATCGAAATTACTTCTCAAGAAGAGTTATACAAATGGTTGGAACGTAATCATATGCAACAAGAGAGTGTATGGCTAGTAACCTACAAAAAGAGCGTAGCGAATAAATACGTATCTGTATCTGAAGTGTTGGATGAGCTTATAGCCTATGGCTGGATAGATGGCATACGACGAAAACTCGATGAGGATAAAACGATGCAACTCATTGCTCCACGCAAATCACAACATTGGGCCAAGACCTATAAAGACAGAGCGAATAAACTTATTGCCGATGGCAAAATAACTCCTTCCGGTCAGGCATCTATTGAGCGTTCCAAAACCCTTGGTTTATGGAGTTTTATGGATGATGTGGATGCTCTTATTTCGCCACCTGATTTGCAAAAAGCATTGGAAAACAACGACGGTGCTCTTCCTTTTTTTACGGCACTAAGCCCCTCTAACAAACGGTTCGTACTTCGATGGATAAAACTGGCGAAAACAGAAGCTACACGAAAAAAACGCATCAACCAAACGGCAGAACTAGCCGCGAACGGCAAGAAAATACCGGGTATATAGATCGCAAAGCATTTGAATTCTACCCGCGTAAATATCGTATGGCTCAAACGTGATTTGAGATTGTCAGACCACGCTTCACTATGTTCGGCCTTGCAAGAGGATTTACCTATCCTTATGCTGTACATTTTGGATGATGATGTGGTCAAAGACCAGCACTATACCCCCAGACATTGGCAGTTTGTGAGAGATTGTTTGGTTGACATAGGAAACTCCTTAAAATCACATAATCAGAAACTTACCGTTTTTCAAGGTAAGAGTATGGAGATTTTTGAAGCACTACATCAACATTATCAGATTAATGCTATCTTTTCCCACCAAGAGACAGGTCTGAACATCACCTACGACATAGATAAGGAACTAGCCAAGTGGTGTGAAGTGAATAAAATATCATGGCACGAGTTTCAGGCCAATGGCGTGTTGCGTGGAATAAAAAACCGTACAGACTGGGTGAAAAAGTGGTACGCACATATGCACGATGAGCAGATAGCAGTAGACATTTCATCACTAAAAACTAGCAAACCAGACTTACCACAATATGAGTGTATGTATTTCAAAAAGTTGGTGATTAATCCTGAGATACAACGAGGAGGTGAACGACGTGCCACCAAATTGCTCAACAGCTTTGTCACAGAAAGAGCAAAGAACTATATGTATCACATCTCCAAACCTGCGGAGAGCAGAGAGTCGTGTAGCAGACTATCGCCACACTTAGCTTGGGGAAGTGCGAGCATACGCCAAGTCTACCAGGCAGCATATTTGGCCAAAAAAGATGGGAATAAACGAAGTTTGAATGGTTTCTTGTCTCGACTGAGGTGGCACGACCATTTTATACAAAAATTTGAGCAGGAGATAGAAATGGAGTACGTACCTCAAAACAAGGCGTACACCTACATCAAGCGAGAGCGAAATGAGGAATATATAAATCGTTGGAAAACAGGAACTACGGGAATACCATTGGTAGATGCATGTATGCGGTGCGTGGTACAAACGGGTTACCTCAATTTTAGAATGCGAAGTATGCTGGTTTCATTTCTTACTCATGCCTTGCTGCAAAGTTGGGAATCTGGTGTGCATCACCTTGCACGACAATTTACCGATTTTGAACCTGGGATACATTATCCTCAGTTTCAGATGCAGGCGTCTGTCACGGGTATCAATACTATCAGAATATACAATCCTATCAAGCAGGCTCAAGAGCACGACCCACACGGGTTATTCATAAAAAAATGGGTGCCCGAGTTGGCCAATTTTCCGAAGGAGTACATTCACGAGCCATGGAAAATGAATGAGATGGAACGAACGATGTTTGGCGTAAAGACTGATTACCCTTCACCTATCGTAGATGTGACCGAAGCTCTGAAGGTAGCCCGAGCCGAATTATGGGGAAACAAAAAATCCAAGGCAGTACGTGCCGGTAGGCAAGAGGTGATCGAAAAACACACCATAAAAGGGAGAAAAGAGCAATAGACAGAAGTCAACACTACTACAGACATCGTTTTCAATAAGTGTATATTTGAATGTAGTGAGTGAACATTTAGAGCAACATTATGTAAACAAAAGCAATTGGCTTAGAGCAGCGATACTTGGAGCCAACGATGGTATACTTTCAACCGCTAGCTTGGTCATTGGCGTTGCAGCTGCTACTTCTGACCGAGAATCAATCGTTTTGGCAGGCTTAGCTGGTTTGATAGCAGGAGCTCTTTCTATGGCTGCGGGTGAATACGTGTCTGTGAGTTCACAGAGCGATTTAGAAGCTGCAGATTTATTGAGAGAACAACAAGAAATCGATGAGTTTCCCGTAGAGGAAGAACAAGAACTCGCCAAAATATATGTACAAAGAGGGTTATCTGAATCGTTGGCTACTCAAGTAGCACGAGAACTTACGGAGTATAACGCACTAGAAGCACACGCTCGCGATGAGTTAGGTATCAATGAGATTACCCAAGCAAATCCGTTCCAAGCAGCAATTGCCTCAGGGGCTGCATTTGTTTTTGGTGGATCACTTCCTGTTATCGTAGCTTTTATGGGTCAACTCCATCAGATGGTTTACTTGCAGTATATCTTCGCTATTGTATTCTTAGCAATATTAGGTGCGGTAGCTGCCAAGACTGGCGGTTCTAAAATATGGCGTGCAGTTATTAGAATCACCTTTTGGGGAACACTAGCCATGGGTGCTACTGCCCTAATAGGTTACCTGTTTGGAGTAAACGTTACCTAAAATATAATGCTACTTTTTCTCTTCTAATAGAGTAATTACGATGTGAGGCATTGTAACAACTAGCTATTAATTAAAAAGGTCAGCTTGGCAACCTTTTTTTATGAGAAAGACTTTGGCATCTTTGCACTCTGAAATTATTGGATTCTATATCATATCCATCGGACCTCAAAAAGCTGAGGAAGGAGCAATTACCTCAACTCTGTGCTGAAATTCGAACATTTTTCGTCGAAAAAATTCTTAAAAATGGCGGGCATTTTAGTGCAAATCTGGGTGTGGTAGAAATCACTGTTGCTTTGCATTATGTATACAAGTTTGGTGAGCAAGTCACTCAATCACTGCAAAGCGAAGAAAACCAAAGCGATAAATTGGTTTGGGATGTTGGGCATCAGGCATACATCCATAAGCTACTCACTGGGCGTAAATTCGAATTTGAGACCATCAGAAAACGCGAAGGTTTGAGTGGTTTTCCTAAAATAGATGAAAGCCTCTTTGATCATTTTGGTACGGGACATTCATCTACATCTATATCTGCTATTATAGGTATGGCAGAGGCTGCATTACTTGACATTAAAGCCAATAAGCATATCGCAGTAATAGGTGATGGATCACTTACTGGCGGTATGGCTTTTGAAGCACTAAACAACTTGGGTGTAAGCAAGGCCAATGTATTAGTTATCGTAAATGATAACCAAATGGGAATAGACCCCAACCTTGGAGCTATAAATTCCCACCTCAATGAAATTCAGAGCACATCACCCAATCTTTTTGAAAACCTCGGTTTAAAATACGAGGGGCCAATAGATGGTCACGACGTAATTGCATTGGTAAACACCCTTGTACAAGAAAAAAACAATACCATACCCAAGGTACTTCACATAAAAACGCTAAAAGGTAAGGGATATGAACCTGCGGAGAAATCACAAACCGACTGGCACAGTGTGAGTTATGTCAAGATAGACCCGAATGTCACGGATAGCACAAACCAACCTGCAAGTCCCAAACCTCTAAAATTTCAAGAAGTGTTTGGCCATACCCTACTAGAACTCGCACAGGCTGATGAGCGTGTAGTAGGCATCACCCCTGCAATGCCGAGTGGAAGCTCTATGAAAATAATGATGGACGTTATGCCGAACCGTGTATTTGATGTAGGAATAGCAGAGCAGCACGCTGTTACGTTTGCAGCAGGACTAGCCTTAGAGGGCAAACGACCTTTTTGTAACATCTACTCTACATTCGCTCAACGAGCGTATGACCAAATCATACATGACGTAGCTCTCCAGAATATTCCCGTTATTTTTTGCCTAGACAGAGCAGGACTAGTAGGTGCAGATGGCCCTACGCATCACGGTACTTTCGATTTGGCGAGTCTAAATGCCATTCCCAATCTCACTATCCTTAGCCCTATGGATGAGCACGAACTGAGAAATATGATGTATTGGGCTACAAGCCATACTGATGGACCTGTAGTATTACGGTATCCTCGGGGTAGGGGTAACAAAGCCAACTACAAAAATGAAATAGAAACACTGCACATTCCGAGTAGCAGAGTGCTGAATAGCGGTAGTCAAATCGCTGTAATTTCCCTCGGGCAAATAGGCACAGAAGTTAAAAAAGCAATAGAGGAACATCACCTTTCCGAAAATGTAACTCACCTAGATGCACGATGCATGAAACCGTTGGATATGAAAACCATAGGTCAAATGTTCGATCAATATTCTAAAATAGTAACGGTTGAGGAATCCAGTCTTATCGGTGGATTTGGCCAACAAGTGAAGGTGCTAGCTCAAGATGCACAGTACCCGGGCACGATTACATCACTTGGACTACCAGATGTGTTTGTAGAGCAAGGAGAGATTGCAGAACTACGTCACTCATTTGGAATAGATGCAAAAGGTATCCGTAAAGTGCTAATAAGCTTGCTTGGTACTTAAAATTTTGTTTTCAAAGCTATCTATTCCAGGTAATACCTTGCACAGACTCCCCCCTATTTCTCCCGCTCCTCAACCCATCCCTACATTTTGTTTAGTAAAGGCATTATAGTCTTTTACCTTTTGGTTGTCCTTATGTATTTATACCAAATGATGTGATAAGGCGTATGCGGGTATAATTTGTACACGCTGAAACACGCTATATCTTATCAATTTTTTATCATCTTTAAAAAAAACATTATGCAACCTAAAACCAACAGAAAAAGACCAGACCGAATCATCCTATTCGAAATAGGACTAATCGCAGCGTTACTATTCGTACACTACATGCTTAACTTTGAGTACCGTGTAGATTTGTCTAATCCCTATACCCAAGACCCTTCATGGGATGAAGAAACAGCCTATGTACTTGGTGAGATCATAGAGCCCCAACCAGAAATAGAACCTGAACCTCCCAAGAGAAAAGAAATCATAGAGGCATCCATATTTGACCCGCGAGCTTTGATCAAAGAAATAGACGAATTATTCGAAACCAAAGATGAAATAATTGCTCCACCGTCATTCACACCGCCCGGACCTATAGGCCCTATTGTAGTGAAAGAAAGAATAGATTCGTCTAGTATAGTGCACGATTTTGTGGACCGTATGCCAGAGTTTCCTGGAGGAGAAATCGAACTTCGAAAATTTATTGTCAACAACTTTGATATTCCCGAAGCTATGTATGATTATGGTGAAGATGTACAAGTTGTCGTGGAGTTTGTAATAGACCAAAAAGGGAAACTATCTGATTTTAAGATACTTAATTGCTCCAAAAAAGGGTTTGGACTGGAACGTGAAGCTAGAGAGACCTATGAGGCCATGCCTACTTGGGAACCTGGATTGAACAATGGAAAACAAGTAAAGGTACGACTAAGACAACCCATCAAAATACAAATACACTAAAGCTTGGCACTGTTTTGGAGATAAGGGTAGACATATTCGGTAAGAAAGTTTTTTGTTAAACTTAGCTTTTAGTTACGAGAGGAGGGCCTGTTGGCTCTCCTCTTCTTTTTGACAAATTTTTCAGTAAGAACTGTCACCTAACATTGAATCCTACTCATTTATTTGTCAAAATTTACCGCTTTTCAACTCTGCCCACCCGTTTATGAACTCGCTAGAGGCAATTCATACTTTTTAGCGTTATTTTTACAATATGATAAAATCGCAAAGCACATCACGTCTGTTTATTACCGCATTGATTATGCTGGTGGTTTTGACTGCTGCAGTAGCTGGGGACGGTGAAGGAGACAAGGACGGGAAAAAAGGCACCAAAAAAGACGGTGTAGCGGCTGCAGATACAACCAAAGCTGATACGTATGGTGATATAGACGATCATATTATAGTGGACGATACACTCGTATTTGAAGATTGGGACACTCCCGATGGTGGTGGAGAGGATGATGGTCAGGCCAATGGGGTATTTCAAGGTGGAAATGAAGTAGGTGGAACGAAAGCAGGCGTTGCAGATCAGTTTTTCAGTGGAGTAGCCAAAGCTGCTGAAACCTTTAAAAAAGAATACCGAGTAGAATTCACGATATACCCCAACCCAACGGCCAATGAACTGCATATCAAGTCAGGGCAAATACCTCAAAGCATTCAAGTTACCAATTTAGTAGGTAAGGTTTGTTCTCAAGGAGATTATACACCAACCCTCAATGTTTCCGAATTGCAAACTGGCACCTATTTTTTACAATTGATATATCCTGACCGACACGTAGAGTCGCGTAAGTTTATCAAGTACTAAAGTACCCCCTTTGTTTAACCTTTTAAATATTTAAGAAAACCATGTTAAGAGCTGTAATTATCGACGACGAAAGAAAGAGTAGAGAAAACCTAGAGTTACTCGTAGATTCATTTGTAGAAAACGTACAAATTGTAGGTACGGCAGATGGTGTTCTTACGGGTATTAGTGCTATTGATGAGCATAACCCAGACTTGATATTCTTAGATATACACCTTGCCAATGGTGATGGTTTTCAGGTATTAGAAAGTTTGAAAAACAAAGAACAAAATGTAATTTTTGTTACGGGTCATGAAGAACACGCTGTAAAAGCCTTTAGGTCTGATGCGGTAGATTATTTGCTAAAACCCGTATGCATAGAGCACTTACAAGGTGCCGTGGACCGTGTACGCGTAAGGCAAACTGCACTAAGCGAGCAATCCGCCAGTAAAAATGGTCAAATCTCATTGGCTAATAGCAAGGGACTCCAGTTCATAAAAACAGAGGATATCCTGTACTGTAAGGGTGACGGTGCTTACACCTACTTTTACCTAAAAAATGGTGAGCGAATTACAACATCCAAAAACCTGAAAGAATATGAAAACCGTCTTGATGGGTTTAATTTTTTCAGAAGCCACAAATCGTTCCTTGTAAATCTTGCAGAGATAAAAACATACATTCGTGGTGATGGTAGCTATGCAGTAATGTCTAACGGAGACCAAGTGAGTGTTTCCAAAAGAAGAAAAGACACCTTCTTAGCTGCTTTGGGCAGTGCATAAAGTATCGTATCTATATCTATTCCTTCTTAGTTGTTTGTGCCAAGCAGTATTTGGCCAAAGCAGCCTTAATACGTCCATTCGTTTTCAAAATTTTACGGTAAACGAAGGCCTCTCTATGGGGACGATTACCGCCTTTGCCCAAGATAAGCAAGGGTACATGTGGATGGCGACCGCCGAAGGTTTGCATAGGTACGACGGTAAGCACTTCAAAATTTTTAAACACAAAGAAGGAGTGCCAAACTCGCTATCTGACAGCTACATAACTTCTTTAGCGACTCAGAATAACTTAATGTTCATTGGGACACATCTGGGTACTATAGATATACTAAATACCGAAACGTATGAAATATCGCACGTTTATATAAGCCAGCTCGATACCACTTACGACAATGCGATAGAACAAATTATTCTATACAAAGACCGCATCGTCATAGACACTGATGGAGCAGGATTGTGGGAGTATTTTTATACAGAACGCTTACTCAGAAAGTTGCAAATAGCTAAACTAGGAAATGCCGAAGTAGAGGAAATGATGGTATACAATGAGATGCTTTATCTTCTCACTTCAAACGCACTCTATTCTACTAACCTCAATGGCATATCTCAGGTGCTAGGAGCCGAGTCAAACACTTCGTTCAACACCCTATGTGTGTTTCAAGAAGGTATACTACTTGGCACGAATAGAGGATTGTTCTATTACGCGGAGAAAAGTGGCAAATTGGAAGAAATACAACTCCCTCCCAAAAAGCGATATGTAAAGCAGATAAATGACCTCATAAGTGTAGATAGTGCCGCTTGGATAGCTTCTAACGGAGGGCTTATGGCCTTAGAAAAAGATAGAACCGTAAGACTTTACCGTTCTAATCAGTTGAGGCCTTACTCACTTGTAAATGATAGAGTAACACACTTGTACCGAGACAAGGACCACATACTCTGGGTAGGCACTATAGAAGGAGTGAGCAAGTATGCTCCGCAGCTCAATAAATTTGAGCTACTACAATACTTTGACTATGATGGCAAAACTTACGGAAACAACGTATACTTTACGTACGAGGATAATGCATCTGACATTTGGCTAGGTACACTCGCATCGGGACTTATAAAGCTGGATAACAATAACCAAATAGAAAAGATATTCCCCAAACTCGGTGAAGGAGACTCTGAATCTAAATCAGTAAGAAGTATATTACAGGATAGCAAAGGGGAATACTGGGTAGGAACTAGCCTGGAGGGTCTATTTACCTTTGACCCCAAAACGGGTAAAAACAAGCGAGTAGCTAGCAACCAACAAGGTAATCTGCCTAATAATACCATTCGTTCCATTTTTGAGGATAAAAACGGTAGACTTTGGGTTGGCCACTATTTTGGACTGTCACTCAAAGACTCTAATTCCTATAACTTTACACACTACAAGGCAGATGCTCAACACAAAAACAACTCCATATATCAGATAGAGCAACATCCGACAGAGGAAAAACTCATCATCGCAAGTTTCAGAGGCGGTCTGCAGTTTTTTAGTACCGAGACTGAAACTTTTGAAGTATTAAAACACGACAACAAAGACTCCACTTCCATCAGTAACAACAATCTTATGTGTATGGAGTGGGTAAATGACGACACCCTGCTCATAGGTACCTATGGCGGAGGTTTCAATATTTACGACTTGAGCAATAAGAAATTTACCAGTATTACAGAGGAAGATGGACTCGTAAATAACATAGTATACGGGATGCTGTATGAAGGCGATGGAAACGCATGGCTGTCTACCAACGATGGCATCGTGAAGTACAATTTGTACAAAAAAACATTTACCAATTTTAAACCAGTACATTATCTCCAAAGCACGGAGTATAATGAAGGTGCTTTTTTAAAGAGTACTGATGGCACATTTTACTTCGGTGGGGTAAATGGTTTGAATTACTTTAATCCTACGACCATTCATTTCGACACCACATCAAAACCCATTTTGTATACCGATATACGGGGTTCTTTTGAAGAGAAAGATGGTAATAAGCTAGTAATGAGTTTCTTGCGTAGTCGCCTCGAGATTGACTTTATGTCGTTGTACTACGTAAATCCTGACGGTGTTTCTTATCGCTATAAGCTAAGTGGACTTGATGGAGATTGGGTGCCCGCTAGTAGTAGTAATACAGCAGTTTACCCACGATTGGCACCTGGCAGCTATGTATTTCAAGCAGAGGCCAAAGACGAGTTTGGCAATTGGTCTGCTACTTCCGAAAAGTTATATATCCGAGTGAAACCACCAATCTGGCAACAATGGTGGTTTGTGGTGCTCGCCACCTTGCTTATCATCGGTTTGGTGTACGCATTGTTCAGGTATCGTACCCGTGAGATTGAACGAGCGTATAAATTACAACTGGTAGACTCCGAACTGGCAGCACTACGAAGCCAAATGAATCCGCATTTTATTTTCAATTCGCTCAATAGCATTCAGTATTTTATTCTGAAAAAAGAACCACGAGAAGCATATACCTACCTCAGCAAGTTTGCTAGTCTGATGCGAAAGATATTACAAAATAGTAGACTCAAATACTTAACTGTAAAAGACGAGATAGAGGGACTAGACCTATACCTAGAGATGGAAAAAATGCGGATGGATAACAACTTAGATTACACCATCAAAACTCGCAACATTGCAGACCTAGAAAAGACCAATATGCCAACAATGCTCATACAGCCCTTTGTAGAAAATAGCATTATACATGGTCTGCTGCCTAAGGAGAATAATCGTAAGCTGGACGTGACCATTGCTCAGGAGAATAACCACCTACTGTGCACTATTACCGATAACGGTATAGGGAGAGAAGCTGCACGCATCATGAATTCCAAACGAAGCAGCAAGCATACGTCTGCTGGTATGAATCTCACTCAAAAACGATTAAAGATACTCAGCGAAGGTAAAGGCAACTTTGATGTAAAAATAAAAGACATCACCAATGAGGATGGAAGCACCGGAACAGAGGTAAAGCTTGTGGTACCGATTATTAATGAAACAGATTGAAAACCAGCCAACTACCTAGGTAGGCAAGAGCAGTCATATACACAAACTGAATAGCTGGCCATTTCCAAGATTTGGTCTCCTTATACACCACTGCCAGTGTACTCATACACTGCATTGCAAATGCATAAAAAACCATAAGTGACAAAACTACGGCCAGCGTGTAAACTGGCTCGCCATTTGGTAATTTGTCTTTATTCATCTTGGCTCGTAATTGCTCAAAGTTTTCTTCATCTCCCACACTATAAATCGTACTCATCGTGCCTACGAATACCTCTCTCGCTGCAAAGGAGGTAATGAGTGAGATGCCTATTTTCCAATTGAACCCAATAGGTTCTATAGCAGGTTCTATGCCTTTACCAAAATAGCCTGCATAGCTTTGTTCCAAGGTAGCAGATTCTTGTATGCTAAAGGTTTTGTCGGCTCTAGGCCCATAACTCGCTAAAAACCAAAGGACCACAGATACTATCAATATCACTTTGCCCGCCTCTTTCACAAAGCTGAGTGACTTTTGCCACATATTGAGCCATATATTTCTCCAACGCGGAACGTGATAAATAGGCAATTCCATAATGAAATAGGATGGTATATCGTGACGAATAATCCATTTGAAAACCACTGCGGCAACTAGTGCTGCTACCGTACCCAATACGTACATAGCCAGCATCACTAGGGCCTGCAAGCTCACAAAACCGTAATACTGATCGCTCGGGATAGCCATACTAATGAGTAGCGTGTATACGGGTAGTCTCGCAGAGCAACTCATAAGTGGCGTTACCATTATGGTAATCAATCTATCTTTCCAGTTTTCGATATTACGCGTGCTCATTATGGCCGGTATAGCACATGCCGCTCCACTAAGGAGTGGTACTACCGATTTGCCACTTAGACCTAGTCCTCTGAGCATCTTATCCATTATGAAACTTACGCGAGCCATGTAGCCCGTATCCTCTAATAACCCCATAAAGAAGAACAGAATTGCAATCTGAGGGACAAATACGACTACTCCCGCAATTCCAGCTATTAATCCGTTGATTATAAGTTTTTTGAGCCATCCGTCAGGCAAAGTTTTACTGAGGTACTCGCTCAATTCTCCAAATCCTAACTCTATCCAATCCATAGGATAGGAAGCTAGGGTAAATACACTTTGAAAAATAACTAGCAGCACAACCAAAAACAGGAGGTAACCCAATATAGGGTGCGTAGCCCAAGTATCTATCTTATTGCTTATAAGCTCGCGTTTAGACTTGAGCGTTGTCGTTTTATTAAGCAGCTTTGATATAGAGTCATAATGACTTTCGTGGGTGTGATCATTTTCTGAACCAAAAGTGTAATGTGGCACAAACTGTTGTTCCGCCAATGCTTTTTTAAGCTCTTTTACGCCATCACCGAGTCGTGCGTTTATTTTGAAAACGCGAATGCCTAATTCCTTTTCAAGGCGGTCTATATCAATCTCAAAACCCTTGAAATTAGCAATATCCAACATATTGAGCACTAGCACCATAGGTGTGTTGTGCTGAGCCAACTGGCTAAAATAGAAAAAATTACGCTTTAGATTAGCCGCATCTGCTACGTACAAAATGGTGTCAGGAGCAGGATCTTCAAAAAAGACTTTTATGGCTTCCTTTTCATCCAAACTTTTAGGATTAAAGGAATATGTACCTGGTGTATCTATTAAGTCAATTTCGGTATCACCTACCGTAAATTTACCTACTTTATTTTCTATCGTAGTACCAGGAACGTTGGTTATTTTTTGTTTCAGACCTGTAAGCTTATTGAATACAGAGGACTTACCACAATTGGGGTTTCCAGCGAGTACTATTTTAAGTCTCTGGCTCATTTAGTGGGTATAAAAGAGAGGGTCCAGAGGTTTCACTAGTACACTGTCAGCCTCGTTTTTTCGCATACTAAGTGTGTACTCTTCCAGCTCAAAAGCTATGGGGTCTCCAAACGGAGCTTTGAGAATAGGTTTCACCAATACTCCTGGGATACATCCCATTTCTTGCAGCTTTTCTTTGTACGGCGAATCATCTAAAGATACGATTCTCGCTATGTGGCCTATGTGCAATTCGGACAGCTTCATTTGCAGGCGGCAAAGATGTGTTTTTATTTGGATTAAATAAAGATAGACTACTTTCTACCAAGCTATTAACTTCTCTACTTTGCTTTTGAGTCTACTCTTACCCATAAAGTTAGCTTCCAAATCCGCATTAAAAGGAATTGGCGTGTCCAAACTGCCAATACGCATTACTGGAGCATCCAAACTGGTGAAGCAATGCTCTGCTACCCAAGCAGCTATTTCACCACCTATACCACCTGTAAGTGTGTCTTCATGTACAATTATCACCTTGCCAGACCGAGCCACGGCATCACGTACCGACTCTTTGTCCCACGGCATCAGTGTGCGTAAGTCGAGTATCGTGGCATCCAAACCTAGTTCTTGGACCACCTCATCACACCATTGTACACCCAAACCGTAAGTGATAAACGTTATTTCTTCTCCTTTTTGTACCCATCTTGCTTTACCAATAGGTATGGTATACTCAGCTGTATGCACTTCCTCTCTAAGGCTCCGATAAAGTCCTTTGTGCTCAAAAAACAACACCGGATTGGGATCTTCGAATGAAGCCAGTAGTAGTCCCTTGGCATCGGATGGAGTGCTGGGGTAAACAATCTTTAACCCAGGAATATGAAAAAACCACGCTTCGTTACTCTGACTATGAAATGGCCCAGCCGCAGTACCCCCGCCTGTAGGCATACGCACTACGACATCACTATTCTGGCCCCAACGATAATACGTCTTGGCTAAGTTATTGGCTATCTGATTAAACCCACAACTTACAAAATCGGCAAATTGCATTTCAACCATTGCTTTTTTACCTCCTATAGATAACCCCAAAGCGGCTCCAAGCGGTGCAGCCTCACTTATGGGCGTATTGCGGACCCGGTCGTGACCAAACTCCTTTACAAAACCATCTGTAATTTTAAATACTCCCCCATAATCTCCTATATCTTGACCCATTAGTACAAGGTTGTCATACTTACGCATAGCCGTTTTTAGTCCATCATGTATGGCATCTATAAAGCGTGTTTCGGCTGTTGGACCTTGTTTTTCTATAGCATAAGGTGTATATGGTTTATATACATCTGCTAGTTCAGTAGCAGTATTTACGCTGGTAGTTTCTGGATGTTTTAATATTTCAACCGCCTCATTTATTTCATTCGTAATTTCCTGCTTTATCGTTTCTATCTCGTTTTCGGTAATAATCTTATCCTTTATTAGGAAGGTCTCATAATTTTGGATGGGATCTTTTTTTGCCCACGTGTCCATTAGTTCTTGCGGCACATATTTTGTGCCGCTGGCCTCTTCGTGACCTCTCATTCTGAATGTTTTACACTCCAACAAAAATGGTCGCGGATTGGAACGCAGATCATTGGCTATAGCAGAAACCTCCATATATACCTCCAAAATATTGTTGCCGTCTATGGTTTTACTATCTATGCCATAACCCTTGCCCTTGTCTGCGATATACTCGCATCTGAACTGGTCACTACTTGGCGTGCTTAGGCCATAACCATTATTTTCTACCAAAAATATTACAGGCAAATCCCATACTGCGGCCAAATTTATAGCCTCGTGAAACTCACCCTCGCTTGTGCCACCATCTCCGCTAAAGGCTAACGTAACTTTTTGCTTTCCATCTAATTTGTTTGCTAAAGCAACACCGTCGGCCACACTGAGCATAGCACCCAAGTGTGATATCATACCTGCAATATGATAGTCACTAGTGCCAAAATGAAACGATCGGTCTCTTCCTTTGGTAAATCCATCCTTATTTCCTTGCCACTGATGAAGTAGCTTTTTCAGGGGAATTCCCCGTGTAGTAAATACTCCCAAATTACGATGCAGGGGCATTATATATTCATCGTGCTCTAGAGCAAGTGTTGCACCTACGGCTATTGCTTCTTGCCCAATGCCACTAAACCACTTACTTACCTGTCCCTGGCGTAGCAGCTTGAGCATTTTTTCTTCTATCATACGGGGTTTTATGAGAGAGGCGTATATCTCCTTGAGTTTTGTATTCTCAAAGGTGTTAAATTGTTGTAGTTTCATAATTGATGGGTCAGTTAAATTATGGACAAAAGGCAACGATTATTATTTAGCGGGCAAATTATCCTTTTTCGCCCATATTTTCGCATCGTGCTTCTACTACTCGATAATTATGACTCATTCACTTATAATCTTTATGATTATTTCTGCCAATGTGGAGCTCAAGTGGAGGTGATGCGTAATGACGAGATAGAGGTAAACTCCATTTCTCAAAAATATACCGGAATCATTCTATCTCCAGGGCCGGGAGAGCCAAAAGACGCAGGGCGACTCATGGAAGTTATAGATCGTTATCACAACACCTTACCCATGTTTGGTGTGTGTCTCGGTATGCAAGCCCTCGGCGAATACTTTGGTGCTAAATTAGAGCAGGCCGACTACCCTATGCACGGCAAGGTAAGTACGCTTCGTTATGATGATGGACACCCTATGTTTGCCCATACTCATAAGCCGCTTGACGTATGCCGATATCATTCACTACTACTAAGTGGCATTGAAAAAACGGATCTAGAAATCACCGCCCAGACAAACGCGAACGAACCTATGGCTATCGCTCATCGCTCATTGCCTATATGGGCTGTGCAGTATCACCCAGAAGCCATTCTTACTCAGCAAGGATTTACATTACTTAATAATTGGCTTTCTTGCTTTTATTTGCGGGATACTAAACACAACAACACTTAGGTTGTATAACTATAGTATGATAGTAGCAGACCACATATTGCCAGTATTGCCTATGGATGAGCACACACCCCGTCTGCAGTGTGTGGAAATCTTGATGGACAATATGTGTTTTGAGCTGCCCATACTCCGAGAAGGTAAACTCTATGGTACTGTACAACTGGATGAATGTATTCATAGCCAAGAAGAAACGATAGAAAGTTTAGTAGATGCTGGTTATGCGAGCATACATCGCAACTCGCATATTATAGATGCATTACACGTATTAAAGGAATCTAAAGCTAATGTATGCTGCGTATTGGGTGATGAGTATGAGTGGCAAGGTGTACTTACTAAAACGGGTGTTTTGCAAGCCTTATCTGATTCCGTAACGATTACTCAAGGTGGATCAACACTACTCGTAGAGATGGCTCCGCACCATTACAGCAGCAGTGAAATTTCTCGAATTATTGAGGGTGAAGGTGCACAACTACTCGGACTTTGGCTAACCAATGTAGCCGAGAGCGGACGTATACGTGCCAGCCTAAAACTCAACACGCTCAATGCCGAACGCATTATTAACGGACTGCAACGCTATGGTTATGAGGTGATTGCAGCTTTTGGTGATGATGACTATAAGGAAAATGTAGAACGTAGGTTTCAATCATTTATGAAATACATTGACGTATAGAAGTCTATTATTCAGCACATTACTTTTCGTTACCACTTTGGTTTTTGCGGGGATATACCCCGTACATGAACTAAAAATAACAGGAAACAAACGCACTAAGGGTTTTGTAATAGAAAGAGAATTGCTGGTAAGCCTAAATGAGAGCTACCCAGAAACTGGTGATGGAAATATCACATCACTGTTACTAAAGTCGCAAGATAGAGTGCTCAATCTTAATCTATTCAACACAGTAAACATTACGTACGAGCTACTGCAAGGTAGCGAAGGAAAAAACTACGTAGTAACTATTGCTGTAGTCGAGAAGTGGTATGTTTGGCCTATTCCATTTGTGGAGTTTAGTGATAGGAACTTTAATGTATGGGGAAATCTAAACTTTAACACCGAACGAACGAATTATGGTTTATATGTATTCAACTACAATATGTTTGGGCGTAACCATACGCTCAAAACTAAAATGAAAACCGGTTATAACTCTAAGCTCGGACTTGAGTATCGCATACCATTCATTTCTCGGAAAACTCAATGGGGGATAAATACCTTGATAGAGCGTGCATCTCAAAACGAAGTTTGGTACCAAACGAGAAATGATAGCCTACAATTTTTCCAAAACGGTAATAAGAATATCATACAAACGACCAAAGCACACGTTATTTTGAGTAAACGTTTGAATCCTTTCACTCAGTTTTTTTGTGGTGTAAATTTTCAGCACGGGCAGTTGGACACGGCAGTACCTACAGATGATTATTTTATTAACAATCAGCGATTTCAACGAGATTATGGTATAAATGCAGAGCTTAGATACGACCAGCGAAACAACATATATTTTCCCACCAAGGGTAAATACCTGAGCGTGCAAATAGAAACAAGTGCGTGGCAAAACAGCGGCACGGTCTACAATGCTTCCATTACATCCAAAGCACAACGATTTGATAAATTATCAAACAAATGGTACTCAGCTCTATCGGTATATGGCCAATATAACACACAGAAAAATGCTCCATATGCAAACCGCAAAATATTAGGTTACGACGAAATAGTACGCGGATACGAACACTATGTTATAGATGGAACCGTAGGATGGAAAACCAATGCCGCTTTGAGGTATAACTTAATGGAGAAGGACATTGGGCTTAAGTTTATTCCTATTGAAAATTATCAAGTATTGCCACTAAATGTATTTGTAGAAGGGTACTTAGAGAATGGATTTGCCAATTTTGAAAGTAGTGATGCTAGCAACAAGCTAAATGCCAATGCATTGTTTAGTATGGGCTTAGGTGTAAGTACTATTTTTTACAATGACCGAATTCTGCGGATAGAATATAGTTTGAACAGTTTGAGAGAAGGTGGTTTCTTTGTACACTTCAAAAAAGCCATATAAAATGAGAGTAGCCCTGTACGGTAGACATATTGAGACCAAAGGTTTTAAATCATTTTTTCAGAATTTTACGCAACTTCTTAGTATACATCACATTGATTATGAGGTAAGTACTAGCTATGGTGAGTTTCTGAAAAAGACTTATGACATCACTTGTAATTACTGTGCTGATACAGATCTCACACCGGAGCATTTTACTTGTCTAATAAGTTTAGGAGGTGATGGTACTGCATTAGATACGCTTTCTCTGTTAAAAGATAGTGGCCTACCCCTTATGGGTATCAACCTCGGTCGACTCGGTTTTTTGGCCAATATAAAAATGGAAGGTGTGGAAGATGCTATCCTAGCTTTGAAAAACGGTGAAACCGTCATTGAAGAGAGAGCATTATTAGAAATACAGTCTGACATTCCCGAGCTGAATCAATTTCCTTATGCTCTCAATGATTTTGTGGTTCAGAAGAGGGACTCTTCCGCTATGATTACCGTAAAAGCAAGTCTAAACGGCTCATTTTTAAATAATTACTGGGCAGATGGACTCATTATTTCTACGCCAACAGGTTCGTCAGGATATAGCCTAAGTTGTGGAGGGCCCCTCATTTTCCCGGGGAGTAAATCATTCGTTATCACACCCATAGCTGCTCACAACCTTACGGTGCGTCCAATTGTAATACCCGACACGCAAGTGCTCGAAATAGAAACACAGTCGAGAGCAGACACGGTGCTTATTACGCTAGATTCTCGCTCATTTGTGGTGCCGCATAATACCCGGTTGACGCTGCGTAGAGCTACGTTTGACTTCATAATGTTACAATTAAAAGGCACAACATATATGGATACCATCCGTAACAAACTGTTGTGGGGTGCTGATAGACGAGACGGGGTGTAGTTTTACTCTCTATGCTTACTATCTAGCCAAATAGTGACAGGACCATCATTTACCAAAGACACTTTCATATCTGCTCCAAACACCCCGCTCCGGGTTTCTACTAAATCTTTACACGCTTTCAGAAAAAACTCATAAAGTGGCACAGCTCTAGCTGGTTTGGCTGCATTTATAAACGAAGGCCTATTGCCTTTTTTGGTGCTTGCGTAAAGAGTGAATTGGCTAACTACTAGTAATTTCCCTTGCACATCAAGAATACTCTTGTTCATTTTTCCTTCGTCGTCTGTAAATAATCTCATTTGTAAAATTTTTCTTACTAACCACAGAGCATCTTGCTCGGTATCTTCTGCCGTAATACCAACTAAAATAACCAAGCCCTCTCCTACCTCCGCATGCCTCTGTTCTCCTATTATTACATAGGCTTCCGTTACTCGTTGAATAAGTGCACGCATAGTACAATTTTATGCATAATTTTTTACCCCTCCGCATCTGGATATATTATAAAGTAATTTGATTAACAACGCATTAAGCAGTACATCAGCTATATTTACAAGAGTGAGACATATCTTTCTTATTACATTCATAGTGCTATCAGTAACAACAAGAGCACAGTATTATAACGGTTTGTCTACTGCTAATTTCGCAGGTAATATTGCCATACAACACAACCCAGCCAACTTAGCTGATTCCCGATTTAAGTTTGATATGAATGTAGCAGGAATCAATGCTCACTTGCAGCACAACTATCTTAATGATGCCGACAATGATAAGGTAGCGGATAATCTGGACAAGTACCCTGACGCTCCCTGTAAAAAACGAACTAACGGCTGTCATGATAAAGGTGAATATGACGTAGCTGATGTGGACTATGCTTGCCCAGATGTATATGTTAATAGCAAGAGTGAAGGTTCTCCTGATAGCGATGGTGATGGCGTACAGTATGGAGTAGACCAATGCCCAGATATCGCAGGGGAGAAACAGTTCAACGGATGTGTAAAAGAACAATAAATATTGTAAAAAATAGAAGAGGAGGTTCAAGCACCTGCTAAATCTACTCTCAGCGAAAACACATATGTCGTTGGTAAAGACACCTTTGATTTTGACACTTATACCTAGTAGTTGGTAATGGGTTACTATAATGAGATTAAATGGGCTAGAAGGTTCAAAGCTACACTAGATCAAAAATTAGGAATCACAACTAAAATCAGATCAGTACCTGGCTATCTAAGTGTTCTGTTACTTATGGCAGAGCTGCTAACAAGTATGACCTGATAAAGATACTTGGCACACTAGATGAACCAAAAGTGAATGCACAGTTGAATGGAAATATGTGGTGGAAAGGCATTGCTAAATAGGAGGTTATTGTCAAAAAAGATATAATCCAAATCAATAAACTTTGGTATTATCGAAACCGACAACATTATGTTATGGAAGAACCTTGGCGAGTTAAATTGGAAAAGGCTCCATTTAGGTGAATTCAATCAAAGTATGGCTTAGATGAAGAGAGGATAAGTAAGATGCTTGGAGGGTTGCTTGAAAATTAGGTTATCTATTTGTCTTTTTAAACACACCCCGAAAAACTAAAAAATTTTAACGCTTGGTTTTTCTCCCCTCTTGAGAGGGGATGGTTTGTCGTTGTATGATTTTGCTACGCAAAATCATAGCTTCTCTATCACTGCCACTACTCTAAACCCAATAGTACTCTTAGGCTTTGTAGCAGGTTGCTCACTTTCTACACGCACATCATATCCCGTATCATTCCAGCTGCCGCCCATGGCTACCGTATCGTCAGATACTAGCTCAGCCACATTGCCAGACATATTGTAAATGCCAAATTGATTTGGGTAGTACGAGTTAGCATTTGATGTGATGGTCATCTCGTCATTAAACCCTTCATACGGCCAAACTTGATACGTGTCTGTGTACTCTCCATCTACGTTTGTTCTGGTAATAAATCGCTCGTCGTATGTCTTAAAGTTGGCTAAGAAGCATCCTTTTGAATTCCTAAGATATGGACCACCCCAAGGATAAACTGAAGTAGATTCTCCTCGTGCTGATCGAATCCATTGTTTCTTCGTAGGGACACTAAAAGTGATTTTTACTCCTTGGTCTTTTAATGCAAATATTTCTGTTAGCCAGTTGGCATAAGTAGTTGCTTGTTTCAATGTCATACCTACTGCAGGAAAATCTGTGTATGCAGGATGTTGGTAGTAATAATTTACATAGGGCTCGTTGTATGCTAATTGCTGTCTCCACACAGTAGTGTCCAATAGATTTGCTTTATACTCTTCCATTCTACCTTCCTGTTTGAGGTACATCAAAAATTCTTTCCATTGAATATTAGTCACTTCAGTACTAGAGATGTAAAAATCAGGTAGTGAGTCTTTTGCGGGATTAGGATTCCTTGTATTAATAAGAGCAGCTTCTAAATTAGTATACACCTTCCCCGCAGGCACCTTTACATAGTGCTTCGTCAGATACTTAGAATGTTGTGGTTTTTTGTTTTTGCCGAAGGCGAATAGTAATGGCAAGAGCAGTAAGAAATATCCCAGTTTTTTCATGTTGTGATAACAAAGGTAGGCAACGAATATTGTACGAATACGCCTCAAGGCGTGTTCGTACAATAGACCTACCTTCGCATCCATGCAGTTTCAAAATAAAACGATTAATCTACAACGCTATCCTCAGACCACAAATAGATCACTGCGTCCTTGGAGTGCGGCAGACGAGTTGTTATTAGCCCATTCTTCGCAATTTGAACTAGAGAAGAAAAGCGTTGTAATAGCTCACGATAGTTTTGGAGCTTTGGCCACTGCTTTGCACACCTACGGGCCGCATTCTATCATCAATAATCAATCGCAGCTAAAAGCCACAAAGTTAAATCTGCAATCAGCAGGTGTAGATACCAAGACGTATGACTACAGCAACCCTACTAAATTAAAAATAGATCGCGTAGATATCGCCTTTATGAAAGTGCCCAAGTCGGCAGAACTTTTTCAGCTTTATATACAGCAGCTATTTACCAAATCACACGAAGGCACCGAAGTACTTTGTGGGTTTATGACACGTAATTTTACGCCAAGATGGATGGAGATTGCCAGCCATTATTTTGAAGATGTATCACAAAGTCTCGCTGCCAAAAAAGCACGATTACTCATACTCAAATCACCAAAAAAAGACATTGAACTGGTCCCGCTATTTCACACCATTAACAATGATTTAGACCTTAACTTAAAGCAATACGCAGGAGTATTCTCCGCAAGCAAGGTAGACATTGCAACGCAACTATTACTCGAGACCTTACCCCATATCACTGACTCGCATAGTGTGTTAGATCTTGCCTGTGGCAATGGAGTAATCGCTGCTTACCTTCGCAAAAATGCTCCACACTGCTCTCTATCCGTGCTTGATGACAGTCACTTGGCTATTAGTTCAGCTAAACTTAATCTTACTAAAGAGAACGTAGACTACCACTGGAGTGACTCAGTAAAAGCGTGTAAGGCTAAGAAATTTGACTACATTCTTTGTAACCCACCATTTCATTTTGAGTACGAAAACACCATAGAGATATCGCTCAATTTGTTCAGGGAAGCGGCCCAATACTTAGCCGACGAAGGACAATTCTATATCGTAGCCAACACCCACCTCAACTATCGTTCGCACCTTATCAAACTATTTACTTCGGTATCTCAAGTGCTGCAAAGTGGTAAATATGAGGTCATAATGTGTGAAAAATAGTATCGGATGTTTGTAATTTAAGTACTGGCTCGCAGGGGCAAGATAGATGCCTACAAGGAGGGTCGCAATTGGTACACTACCGCCGAGGCAGTAGTGGCATACGCCAAAAACCAAAAAAAATAGGGGCGATTTTTTATTCATCCCTATTTTTTTAAATGTTTGATTACCGTGGCTACAAATCCTTAGCTTGAGCTACTAACTCGGCAAGGTCTAGCACTTCTACTTCTCCCTCTTTATTAGCGTGTTTTATTCCATCACCCATCATCGTGGTGCAGAACGGACAATTGGCAGAAATGATACTTGCACCGGTTTCTATTGCTTCTTCTGTACGTTCTATGTTGATCTCTTTGTTGCCTGGCTCCGCTTCTTTGAACATCTGTGCCCCACCGGCTCCACAGCATAATCCATTCTTACGGCAACGCTTCATCTCTACCAACTCAGCATCCATCGCTTCTAAGATACGTCTAGGAGCGTCATATACGCCGTTAGCTCTACCCAAGTAGCAACTATCATGATACGTTATTTTCTTTCCTTTAAATGGATCTTCCCCAAAGGTTAGTTTTCCTTCGTCTATTAACTCCTGCAGGAGTTGTGTGTGGTGTATCACCTCATACTTTCCGCCGAGACTTGGGTACTCATTTTTAATGGTATTAAAGCAATGCGGACAAGTGGTCACTATTTTAGTAATCTCGTAAGCATTAAGTGTTGCGATATTAGCCATGGCCTGCATCTGAAACAAAAACTCATTTCCCGCTCGCTTAGCAGGATCACCTGTACAGCTTTCTTCTGTACCGAGTATCGCATAGTTTAGGCCCACATTATGCAATATCTTAACAAACGCCTTGGTTATTTTTTGTGCACGTTCGTCAAAACTACCAGCACATCCTACCCAGAATAAAATATCTGCTTTCTCGCCTTTGGCTACTAACTCGGCTACTGTCGGTACGTGTATTTGTTCGCTCATATCTTCTCGCAATTTAACTTTTCTTTTATTTCAATCCCTTTTAACTTGGTGCTTCGGTCTACAAATTTGTCATTTTCAATGCCCATGATACCCATGACCGCCGCCATGACCACCACCTTTAGACCCTGGTTTTTTAATTTTATAAGTTAAAGTACCCATTACATATCGCTGCACAGCGTTGGTCTGATTTTGGGTAAAACTGTTGTTACTCCACCATCTCCACAGGTTTTGATTCTTGTCTAAAATATCATAAGCACTCACGCCAATGCTCCATCGCTGGTCTTTATCTACGAAATAAGATATTTCGGAATTTAGAATGGGAATAGTTTGTGCACCCACCGCATTATTAGCTCCATATATTTCCATATAAAGCGATGTGGACCACTCCAATCGTTCCATTGGTGTAAGTACAAACTCAGCATCCACTTCATGATAAAAGAAGGCATTGTTGGCCGCGTCTCCTATTTGTCCCGTTTGGTAATTGAGCATATATGACACGTCCAAACTCCACTTATCAAACTCATTGAACTGTATCTCAGGACCGACAGAGGTTGTATGATTTCTGCTTCGTAATTCTATATCGTTTTGCAGCAGATAAGATTGACCAAAGTTGTAATCTACATCAACACCAAAAGATGCTTTAATCTTCTCCACTGGCCAGTTAAAACTAGCCGAATGGTTGGAGTATATTCTGTTTTTGTAATTGGTTACAGTAGAAATAGAAATGTTTTCGGGTGTAACACTATTTACATTGACCACTGGTAGATAACTGTAGGAACTCCACCCGCGGAACGAAAGTGTTTTACCTAAACCAAAGATTCGCTGATAACGCCAATTATTGCTGTAATTCATAGCGTTTTGAATCCTAATATTACCCACATTGGTTCTAAATGGATTGGTGCTATCTATTACCGGCAGCATCTGTTGTATACCTGGTCTGTTCAAGTTGCCTCGTATATTGAAATGAAAATTATACTTATGTGGTTTATTGCTTCTCAAAAACATATATGGAATAAAAAATCCTTGATTAAAAGCATAACTCGTATCTATATTAGTAGCGAAGCTTCTATCCTCTATCACTTGATTATACTCAGGCACAACGTATAAGGTGGTAAATGAGTCTAACTTATAACTGATGTGTAAGTAATACTCCATATTCTGGGCACTAACACTGCCTACAGGACTGTTGCTTAGCAGCTTTTCTTCACCCGTAGGCAGCCACTCAAAATCGTGCTCATACTCACTCATCATCCAGTTAAATCCGGGGCGAATCATTAGTTTATCGGTGAGTTGTATTTGGTAAGCGGCAGTTGTCGCTATTGTATTTTCATTGGTGTTTAGGTTTTGTACCAAGTTAGGGCTTTCGTTACTTGGAAAAGGAAGGACAGTAGTTGATCTGTTAAAATAATTTTGCCGTACATTACTTACCTGCGATGTTCCGTAATATACAGATCCCATAAATCTATTTTTTGTATTCGTCTTACGTTTTCTTGTCCAGTGGAGCTTGGTGATAAACTTTTGGTTTCCGTTATTACGCTCATTGCGTAATGCTCCATTATTTATGATACTATCCGGATTGTTAAAGTTGGTGGTTAGCATCTTGCTTACATTGATGGCGTCCTCCTTATCAAACTGTGTTCGCCAAACCAAGCGATTGAGCGTATCTGGCTCATATTCCATTTTAGCATTTACTTGGTGGTTACTTTTATCACCATCTGATCGGCTAATCTCGTCAGAAAAAAGAGTATTATCCGTAAGATATACCTCCATATTTTGTTCGGATTCTCTTAGATTTTGCTCTTTGGTCAATACGTAAGAAATGTCCGATTTCATCCCTTTTACAGGTTCAAAATGAATGTTGGCACCTATTCCTTGGTGTGAACTTACACCACCGTTCCAATTCCAGCTGCTATTGTTATTATTAAATGGTTGTATCTCAAACGTGTTGAGCGTAGACATCTCCTGCCAGCCGTATATGTTTTGGTTAATGTTATTTAACCCGCCGATAAGCGATATTTGGGTAGCGTCTTTAAAAAAATTAATATTTCCCTTGGCATCGTAATACTCATCTGTGCCATACCCTGTTCGTATTGTACCAAAATATCCTTGGGCTTTGTCCTCTTTCAACACAAGATTTATGACCTTTTCACGTTCATTACCCTCTTCGCCAGTGAACTCATCATCATCCGATTTTTTATCAATGACCTCTACTTTGTCTACGAGCGATGCATCTAAGTTTTTAGTAGCAGCCTCTACATTACCACCAAAAAATTCTTTACCATTAATGAGCACTTTAGTTATTTGCTGACCTTCGGCAGAAACTTTGCCATCCTTATCTACCTGTATACCAGGCATCTTTTTTATGAGGTCTTCTATGTTCGCATTGCTCTGTGTTTTGAAACTGCTACTATTGTACACCACCGTGTCACCATTCATCAATACCGGAATTTTCTTAGCACGAACCATCACCTCTTTCATACTCATAGTGGAGGGTTGCAATTCCATATTCTTAACGACATCGGCAGTTACCGATACTCGTTCATAGATCACCTCATAACCTACACACGCTACTACCAAATAATATTCTCCTGCTTCTACATTCTTCAGTGTAAAAGTTCCGTCTTCTTTGGCAATGCTGAATTGTATAGTTGCTGTATCGGCCATTTCGCTAATAGAAATACTTGCGTACGGAACACCTTTGGCTTCATTGTCTGTTAAGGTGCCACTCACCGCATACTTTTGGGCGAGTACAGGGTTAACACTTATAAATAAAAATAATGCGGTAGTTAATATCGTCTTAGTCATGTGCAATGTATTAAACGAGCACAAATTGCGTTAAGTTGTTTGGACTATTACATTTCCTTCGTCCAATTGGCTCTATCACTTGGTGAAAATTGCCAAGGAGCCTGATTGTTTTCAATATTGCTATTCATCATAGCCCACTCTTGTGGCATTGCCGATTTTTCTAAGGTCTGATATTGACGCATCTGGTATATGATTTCTAAAGGATTAATATTGATAGGGCAAGCCTCCACACACGCATTACACGTAGTACATGCAAGCAGTTCTTCTTGCGAAATCATGTCATGGAGCGACTTGCCATCGTGGTAATCTGCCCCATTTTCATCTTTGGCCTTACCCAGTTCCTCGGCTCTATCACGGGTGTCCATCATAATCTTACGTGGGCTTAGTTTCTTGCCTGTCATATTAGCGGGGCACGAGCTGGTGCATCGTCCGCATTCGGTGCAGGCGTAGGCACCTAGTAAGCTAGTCCAGCTTAGGTCTGTTACGTCATTTGCCCCAAATTTCTCGGGTGGTGGCATATTGGGGTCCGCTTTGCTCGGGTCCATCATTAGATTTACCTCATTGGTAATCTCTGGCATATTATCAAACTCCCCAGCAGGCTGCAATCGGCTATACCACGTATTGGGAAAAGCTAAGAAAATATGAAGATGCTTACTGTACGGAACATAGTTCAAGAAAAATAAGATGCCTAATATGTGGAACCACCAAAACACACGCTCAAATACAACGAGTGTAGATTCAGAATATCCTTCAAAAAATCCTGTGAGGTAATACGAAACAGGAAAACTTCCTGCAGCTATATAATGGTCAGCATTTATGTCTTGTAATACTTGGTCTACCGCATTCATTTTGAGCAAAGCAACCATAAGTACCATCTCTATAATGAGAATATAAGTGGCATCTGCCGTAGCCCAACCTTTCATCTCAGGTGAGTGAAAACGTGGAATCTTAGCGATAAACCGACGGGCTAGAAATATCACACAAGCAACAAAAACCAAAGCCGCCAATATCTCAAAGAAACCAATTGCCGCATTATACACTGGCCCCAAGAATGCCAGAAATCGATGTGTTCCGAAAATACCGTCAATCAGTATCTCTAGCACTTCGATGTTAATAAGAACAAAACCTACGTAAATAATGATGTGCATAATCCCCGCTACAGGTCTTACGACCATCTTACTTTGACCTAAGGCTACACGTGCCATCGTTTTCCAGCGTTCGGGTTTGTTGTCACTGATCGTCTCGTCCTTGCCTAAGAATATGTTGCGACGTATCTTTTGTATCTTTTTAACAAAGAAATAAAGTGCTACACTAAGTACGATGATGAATAATATTTGCTCAAGGTATTGCATAAGATTGTTTTCAAAAATAGTACAATTGTACGCTTAGAATTAATTTAGATTTAAGGCATGAAAATTTGTTTTCATATTCAAGTAATCCGATTATTTTTGCAGCCGCTTTAGCTGTAAAGCAAAACGGTGCGGTAGCTCAGTTGGTAGAGCAAAGGACTGAAAATCCTTGTGTCGGCGGTTCGATCCCGCCCCACACCACGAAAAGCTTCACAGAAATGTGGAGCTTTTTTTATGGAAAAAATTAATAGTTCTCTAGCTAGCAATAACAACTACTAGAAAACAGACTAGTGAGCCGACCCGATTTATTATACCGAAAAGGCAGAAAAAAGGTGGTGCTTAAAATGTTGGATAACGAATACATTTATAAAACCGCTTTTTTTAGTAATCGCTATGAAAACCAAGCACGCATAAATCTGAAGGAAGAGTTAATACAGCTTAATAAAAAAACAAAATTCTTTGGATTCTCCTGATTTGAAACGGCAAAAAACAGTGAGCATAATCGGTGGAGGAGTTGCCGCACTTATGCTTGCCTCACATATTGATACACAGAAATACAGTGTAACCATATATGAGCAAAAGAAAACCGTAGGACGTAAGTTTCTGGTAGCAGGAGAAGGTGGCTTAAACTTAACCTACCATGCACCACTACACCATATTATCTCACAGTATGAGCCTGCCTCTTTTATGGAGTCGTGCCTTAATGCATTTACCCATGATGACTTGAGAAATTGGTTAACATCCATCGGTATAGAAACCTTTGTAGGCTCTAGTCATCGTGTTTTTCCTGTGGGTGGGGTAAAACCAATCACGGTCCTCAATACCATTGTAGACCACATTACCCAAAGGGGTGTGCAGATATTACACCATAAACGATGGGTCGGTTGGACCAAAAGCGGTGACCTACAATTTGAATCGGGAGACTGTGTGAAATCTGATATTACCGCCTTAGCTCTAGGCGGTGCAAGTTGGAAAGTGACAGGCTCTAATGGCACTTGGAGCAATATACTATCGCAACAAGGGATTCAAGTTAATCCATTTCAAGCAGCAAACTGTGCTTTTGGTGTGAAATGGGACAACATATTTGCTACTACATACGCAGGTAAGCCGTTGAAAAACATTGCATTAAGCCTAGGACAAAAAATAACCAAGGGTGAACTAGTGATAACTGAGAGTGGACTAGAGGGTAATGCCATATATGCCCATAGCCACAGCATCCAACAAGAGTTACGCGAGGGAAATCACGTAACGATGTACCTTGACCTAAAGCCTATGATGACCGAGGAGCAACTTTATACGAAGTACATAACGAGCCATCGAAGCAAGCCTACAGACATCTTAAAACACGACCTTAACATAGACAAAACAGCTATTGCAATCCTAAAACAAATGACCGATAAAGCGTTGTTTGGCGATATTAGAATACTGGCAAAAACTCTGAAAGCACTTCCAATTATAATTACAAAAGCTGGTGCTATAGACCAAGCCATTTCTACACTGGGCGGTATTGACCTAGAAGAAGTAAATCATCACTACCAACTCAAGCAAATAAATAATTGCTATGCCATAGGGGAAATGCTAGATTGGTACGCACCCACCGGCGGCTACCTACTACAGGGCTGCTTTAGTATGGGCTACCGTCTGGCTAATTATCTTAATGAATCATGAACATAAATTATCCTAAAATTTTTTGTCCGCACTGACTTGGATTGCGGTATTAGGTGTTTGTTTGTCCGCTTGCGTTCAACATGACTTAAGCAAAGAAGAACATATAGTCGGGATAGCCCCAGGACTTACATCGAACTGCCAAATGATATTAAATGGACTTCCTTCCTAGACAACAATCATAAAAAACCGTCTATCTCTAACGGTAATTACAAAGATTCCAAGACCCCTAATTGGATATTTTACTTTTCTGTAAAGGATAGTTTAATAGATGGCCAATTGTCATATAAAGACTCTAATGGGATTATTAGAGAAACAGCAACCTATATGCGAGGTATAAGAAATGGACGAAGTCAGCACTTTATTAATGGTCGTTTAAGTGTGACCCAATTCTATTTTGATGAAAGTACTTATGAAGAAATTTTTTACTATAAAAGTGGGTTGGTAAAGAAATGGTATCAACTAATAACACTCCTACCATAAAAAAGCCCAATCCTCGAATGAAGATTGGGCTTAAAATATTGTTGTAGAAAAAATTAAACCAATAGTCTTACTGGCTCTTCTAGCAGCTCAGCAAAGGTCTTAAGGAAATTGGCTCCTGTAACACCGTCTACCGCTCTGTGATCACAACTCAAAGTAACTTTCATTACGTGACCTGGTCTCATTTCGCCGTTTTCTACGATGATAGTTTCTTTACTGCTTCCTATAGCTAGGATACACGCATCTGGTGGATTTACAATTGCTGTAAACTCATCTATACCAAAAGCTCCAAGGTTTGAGATAGTGAAGGTGTTTCCTTCCCAATCTTGTGGCTTGAGTTCTTTGGTTTTTGCTTTGCCAGCTAGGTCTCTTACTTCAGCTCCTATTTGTGATAATGATTTGCTATCTGCAAAACGAACTACAGGTACGAGCAATCCATCGTCTATAGCTACGGCCACACCAATGTGTACGTGATGATTTCTTCTTATTCTGTCGCCCAACCACGATGAGTTGATGTTCGGATGACTCTTTAGAGCCACTGCTGCTGCCTTTACGATGATATCATTGATTGATATTCTGCTCTCCGTGTACTCATTCATTCGCTTACGAGCTGCGAGTACGGCATCCATTTTTATTTCTTTAGTTAGGTAGAAATGTGGTGCTGAGAATTTAGACTCTGCCAATCTCTTAGCGATAGTTTTACGCATTTGCGATACAGGTACATCTTCAAAACTTTCTACTCCCACGGCTGCTGTAGATGCTGCAGATGGTACATAGTTTTCTATATCTTTTTTGATGATGCGACCATTGTCTCCACTACCTGCTACTAGTGATAGGTCTATTCCTTTCTCCTCTGCCATGCTTTTGGCTAGTGGCGATGCGAATACGCGTTCGTTACTAGACGTGCTAGCTGCTGGTGCAACTGGAGCCGTTGTTGCTGGTGCACTAGGTGCAGCAACTGGAACCGAGGCAGAAGCTTTTACTTCGGCCGCTGGTGCTTCCTCAGCTGCAGCTGGTGCCGCTTTTAGTAAGTCCTGAAAATCTTCTCCTTTTTTTCCGATTACCGCAATTACTGTCTCTACAGGTACAGTTGCTCCTTCTTCTAGAAGATACAATACTTCACCCTTCTCAAAATTTTCTAGCTCCATAGTGGCCTTGTCGGTCTCTACGTCTGCTATCATTTCGCTCGATTTTACGGTGTCTCCTAATTTTACAAACCAAGATACGATGGTGCCTTCCTCCATCGTGTCACTCATTCTCGGTAATTTTATTGCTACTGCCATGATTCTATTTTCAAAAATGCTACGCAAAACTAAACATCCAAGTTAAAATATTGTTGGTAACGGTGAATAATCGAACAAATATTTTAACCCGATAAAGACGTGCTTTGTAGTAGAATGAGACAGTACGAAGATTTTTTGCGATACGTGTACGAGAATGGCACCAAAAAAACCGACAGAACAGGCACAGGGACCATAAGCGTTTTTGGTGGGCAATTACGGTTTGATCTTGCAGAATCTTTTCCGCTTATTACATCTAAAAAAGTACATTGGAAGTCTGTAGTACACGAGCTTCTTTGGTTTCTGAAAGGAGACACCAATATACAATACCTCAAAGACCACAACGTAAAAATATGGGATGCTTGGGCTGATGAAAATGGTGATCTAGGTCCCGTATACGGCAAACAATGGCGTGAGTGGGAAGCACCCAATGGCGAAAAAATAGATCAGATACAATACGTACTGGACACTCTCAAAAACAATCCTGATAGTCGTAGGATTCTTGTAAATGCATGGAATGTAGGTGAGCTGAGCGATATGGCACTTACTCCGTGCCACTGCTTATTCCAGTTTTATGTGGCTGATGGTAAGTTGAGTTGTCAGTTATACCAACGTAGTGCAGATTTATTTCTGGGTGTGCCTTTTAACATAGCAAGCTATGCTCTACTGACCCTAATGATTGCCCAAGAGGTAGGATTAGAGCCTGGAGAATTCGTTCATACCTTTGGTGATGCACATATCTATAGCAACCATTTTGAGCAGGTAAAAGAGCAATTGAGCAGAGAAGCTCGTCCTTACCCTACGGTAAAATTAAACGCAGATAAAAAATCCGTCTTTGATTTTGTGTACGAAGACTTTGAGGTTGTAGGCTACAATCCACACCCAAGGATAAGTGCACCTGTGGCAGTTTAGCTCCTCGTTTAGCTATAAGTTGATTCCACGTTTTTATATGGATTTTTTTGGCTGAAATCGCCTGTTTTTATATTAACCACTTGTAAATCATTGTTTTACCACAACAGATGGTGGCAAATTATTCGTTCCGTCTTTTTATATTTTCTGAAAAACCGTTTTTCAAAAATGAGTGCTACTCTTCTTTGGGCTTATTCAAAAGCACCAATCACACCAGGAACCCAACCCAATAAGGTGAGAATCAGTATAATAATGATAGAACCACAACCTCGGTCGTACACTGCCAGCGGAGGAAAAAGAACAGATAATATTACTCGCCAAATACTCATGACTGCAAAGTTAATTTTTCTAAAATATCTATTGCAGCCTCAGCTATCACCGTACCAGGACCAAACACAAAATCTACCCCACTGTCATACAAAAAGGGATAGTCTTGCTCAGGTATCACCCCGCCTGCTACCACAATTATGTCATCTACGCCTTGCTTTTTAAGTTCACCTATTACTTCTGGCATCAATGTCTTATGCCCTGCGGCTAGTGATGATACGCCTAATATGTGTACGTCGTTTTCCATAGCCTGCTTAGCTACTTCAGCCGGAGTTTGAAATAACGGACCTATATCCACATCAAAACCTAAATCTGCAAATGCCGTAGCGATAATCTTTGCACCTCTATCGTGGCCATCTTGTCCCATTTTGGCAACTAGTATACGTGGTCTACGTCCGTCTTTTGCAGCAAAATCATCGGCCGATTTTCTAGCCGCTATTACTTTCTCATTATTCTGCACTTCTTTCAAATATACACCACTTATAGTAGCATTTTGAGCTTGGAAACGCCCAAATACTTTTTCTAGTGAATAAGACATTTCTCCCAGAGTAGCTCTAGCCTCTGCAGCTTCTACGCAAATGGCGAGTAGGTTAGAATCGTCTTCCTGAGTAGTAGCGTCTGTCATCTTGAGCGGAGTCGAAGGGTCGACAGCCGCGGCTTTTTCCAACCTCTTCAAAATCCCAGCAACCTTATCATTATTTCTACTTGCCTTTACGCTTTTTATTCTATCGATCTGACTCTTACGCACTGCGTCATTGTCTACTTCTAAGATATCAAAGTCCGCTTTTTCATCCGTCTTATATTTGTTTACCCCTACGATGATATCCTTTCCCGCATCTATACTCGCTTGTTTTATCGCCGCACATTCTTCTATTCGCATCTTTGGAATACCGCTTTCTATGGCTTTTGACATACCACCTAGTTCTTCTATCTCTAGTATGTATTCCCAGGCCTTTTCAGCTAGTTCTTGTGTGTACTTTTCTATCACTTCACTTCCACCCCACGGATCTATTATATTGGTAATGTCGGTTTCTTCCTGAATGATTTTTTGCGTATTACGGGCTATCTTAGCACTGAAGTCTGTTGGCAATGCAATAGCCTCATCAAAACTATTGGTATGCAAACTCTGCGTGCCACCAAATACAGCAGCAAGTGCCTCTATTGTCGTTCTCGCTACGTTATTATATGGATCTTGCTCGGTAAGACTCCATCCACTCGTCTGACAATGAGTACGGAGTGCCATCGACTTCGGGTTCTGTGGGTCAAATTTCTTTATCAACTTAGCCCACAGCATTCTGCCCGCTCGCAGCTTGGCTATTTCTTTGTAAAAATTCATCCCAATCCCCCAAAAAAAGGAAAGACGTGGAGCAAAATCATCGATGGCCAATCCTGCTTCTATGCCCGTTCGCACATAGTCCAACCCATCTGCAATGGTGTAGGCAAGTTCCAACTCTGGAGTAGCTCCCGCCTCTTGCATATGGTAACCGCTTATGCTTATGCTGTTGAACTTGGGCATATTCTCCGAGGTGTATTTAAAAATATCTGAGATGATACGCATACTCGGAGCGGGCGGATAGATGTACGTATTTCGTACCATAAACTCCTTTAGAATGTCATTCTGTATCGTACCTGCAAGCTTGGCTTGATCTACTCCCTGCTCCTTGGCAGCAGCTATGTAAAAGGCCATAATAGGGAGTACAGCCCCATTCATGGTCATACTCACCGAGATATCTCCTAGTGGTATCTCATCAAAAAGGATTTTCATATCCTCAATACTATCTATGGCTACACCCGCCATTCCCACATCGCCTGTTACTCGCTCGTGATCACTATCATAGCCTCTGTGTGTAGCTAGGTCGAAGGCTACGGAAAGTCCTTTTTGGCCTGCGGCCAGATTTCTCTTGTAGAATGCATTACTCTTTTCTGCCGTACTAAATCCTGCGTACTGGCGTATGGTCCATGGACGGATGGCGTACATCGTAGAGTATGGACCACGGAGGTAGGGTGGGATGCCTGCGGCCCCTTGAAATATTAGACTCGAGACTTGAGATATTAGACTTGAGGACTCACTTTTCATTAGCCTCACATATTCCTCCGTCAACTTCTCCATAAACCAACTGCCACTTGCAGCGTCATGCAATTCTGCCATATAGCTTTCGCTTTTGAGCAGGAGCAAGATGTTTTTAGCCAGTCGGAGACTTTGTTCGTTCTCTATACCGTTAAATGGCAAAACACAAATATGCTTAGCTCCACCTATGATAGCCGATGCTGCCGCGATGGTCTGTCTTACCAGATTGTTGTGCGTAAAGGAATCATCGGATGCAGGTATTACAACATTAATTTCTGTGCTCGGATTTGAAATTCTGAGTGCTCTTAGCTTCGCAATGTTTTCGTAGAACTTCGTTCCTAGCTCAAAGTACACTGCAGCTTCGTTCGCTGCATTGGCTAGATTTTTTAATTCTATGCTTCCGCAATTTTTTCCTAGTTCGTCTATGCCAGCAATGGTTCTGTCTACACCTTCTAATTGGGTTTTAGCTAGTAATGTGATTTGCCAATCGGTTTGCCCTACGGACAATAGAGACGCACTATTTTCATCTGTATAATAAGGCTCTAGAGTAATGCCGTCTGATGTGGTATACGCTAAGTCTGCTAAACTTTTACCTTTTAGATCTTTGGTTGCTTTTGCTTTCCAATCTGCTAAACTTGCTTTCGCAAACTCATCAAACGTTAGTGTTTTATCCAATTGCATTGAGGCAAAGGTACGGTTAAGTCTAAAATTAAGTTTAAGTTCAATTTTAGAGATAAGAGGAACATAGGTCTAAATCAAAATATCGTAGAGGCT
>Ga0209138_1000375_pt1 | contig 45108 bp, 33 predicted proteins | sample SaaInl3SG_22_DNA_FD_184645 | JGI IMG/M metagenome (GOLD analysis project Ga0209138, IMG submission 184645) | Marine microbial communities from expanding oxygen minimum zones in the Saanich Inlet - ESP_153SG_22_DNA (SPAdes) (version 2) | ecosystem: Environmental > Aquatic > Marine > Intertidal...
AATGCGCGACGAGAGGTTGTTTCATCAAACTTCATGCATCCATGAATCACCTTGCTTCTGCCTTGACCTCGCTCGGAGTTGCCCTGATCGCGTGCTGCTTGCCCTTGCACTCCCAAACCCTCTCCCCCAACTGGCAACACGCCACGTGGGCTTTGACCCAAGGTGAAAACGCTCTGGCAAACCCTTGGGTGGGTGGATTGACTGCGCCGCAGTGGTCGCCCATTGACGCGGATTTGGACGGTGACGAAGATTTGTTTGCGTTTGACCGGGACGGCAGCAGGTTGCTTCTCTTTGAACGCATCCCTTCCAAGACCAACCCTGAAGGCGACCTCGTGATGCGATGGGATTGGGTCCAGGGCTGGCCTGACATGGTCGATTGGTGCCTCTTGCGCGACTACAACTGCGACGGCAAGCCCGACATCTTCACGAGCCATCAAAATGGGATCCGCGTGTTCACCAACACCACGCCTGTGGGTGGACCTCCCTCGTTTGATTCCACCCCGCTGGACCTCAGTGCGAGTTTCGACTTTGGGTCAGGTGCCAGCGACCTTCCGGTCATCTGCATTGGGATGGATCTGCCTGCGATTTTGGATCACGACGACGACGGCGATTTGGACATCATCACGTTCACGGAAACGGCCACAACCTTGTACCGCTTTCAAGGCCAAACCCCCTGTGGCCTCGACCTCGTGTGCACGAACCGTTGTTACGGAATGTTGGCCGAAGCGTCAGAGAACAACGCCCTGTTCATCGGACCGGACTTCGACTGTTCGTTCAACGTGGCAGACCCGAGATCGCAGCTTCATGCCGGGGGAGCCTTAACCTCACTTCAACTTGAACCTGGCGGACCTAAAGACTTGTTGATTAGCGATGTAACATACCCTCAAACACTGGGAGTTGTGATGGAAACAGGCGGATCTGACCTGGACAGCGCGGTCTTCGTGGACTCCGCGTTTCCCGCCAATTTGTACGGCGACCAAGCCGTGGATCTCCCGCGATTCCCGGCCGCCTTTCACCTCGACGTCGACCAAGACGGGGTCCGTGATTTGCTCTTCTCGCCGAACACACCCCTCGAGACGGACGACGACGCAAGTGTGCACTTTTTCAAAAACACCGGCACTGAAGAAGCGCCCTCTTGGTTGTTCGCTTCAGACACCTACGTGCAAGACCAAATGATGGACTTGGGCCGTGGCGCCTACCCTTCCTTTCACGACTTTGACGGGGACGGGCTGCTCGATTTGGCCGTGGCCAACAAAGAGCGATACGAAGGCGTGGATCAAACCCCTGCCGCCGTCGCCTCTTTCCGCAACGTCGGCACTGCCACGAATCCGGCCTTCGAACGCGTGAACCTCGATTGGATTCCCCTAAACACCTTTCAAATTGAAAGTCCTTACCCTGCCTTCGGCGACTTGGACGGAGACGGTGACCTCGATGCCCTTGTAGGCGATGAGCTCGGGCGGATTCACCAATTTGACAACGTGGCCGAGGCCGGATCTTGGCCTGAATTTGAACTCGTCGCACTGAGTATTCCCGACGGTGAGACAGGGGAAGCCATCGACGTCGGGCAATTCGCCACCCCACAGCTCTTGGACATGGATGGCGACGGCGACCTCGACCTGGTGGTGGGTGAAAAGAACGGGACGTTGACGTTGTTCGAGCGAAGCTCGCTGGGAACGTGGTCGTTGTATTCCTCTCCCGTCAACGGAGACAATTGGGGCGGCATCCTGGTCGACAACCTTCTTGGCATCAACGGGTACAGCGTACCGGCCCTGACCGGGACAGACGATGGGCTGCGCGTGTTTGTCGCCAACGAAACGGGAACCGTCCAGGACTTTGGAATCGCCACCGGCGACTGGGACGCCGTGCTGGCGGAAGTCGAAAGTGCCGTGTTTGGGCCGCGCAACGGTTTCCGAGCCGCCTCCGCCTTTGCCGACCTCAACGGCGACGGCCTTCTCGACGCGATGGTGGGCATCCAAAACGGCGGCCTCCTCGCCTACCAAGGCGGCACCGACACCGTCGTGGTCGACCTCGGACCTGCAACGCTCCCTTCGATGCCATGGCGACTCATGCCCAACCCGGGGCGAGCGGAATTTCATTGGGAAAGCGCACAACCGTGGACGGGGGAACTGCTCGTGTGGAACGCCCACGGCCAGCGGATCGCTGCGGAACCCGTCTTGGGACAGAATCGCGGCACCCTGCACACGGCTTCCTGGCCTGCTGGCATGTACGTGGTCGTTCCCGTGCTCAGCCCTTCTCGCGCCGCTGGAAACAGCAAGGGCGCTCCCGCAGGAACGCCCTTGACTTGGATCAAGATGCCCGAGTGATCGGGCTTGAAGATTTTTTGACGATCAGAGGCTCAAGCCGTCCAACACGTTTTTCACGTCGCGCACGGCAGCTTCGCTTTCGCGGAGCAACGCCTTCTCGTCGTCGTTGAGGTCGAGCTCAATGATGCGCTCAATGCCGTTCTTTCCGAGGATGACAGGAACGCCCAAGTAGAGGTCGTTCACGCCGTATTCGCCGGTCAACCATGCGCAGCATGGGAACACACGGCGCTGGTCGCGCACGATGGCTTCCACCATTTGGGCTGCTGCCGCGCCTGGAGCGTACCACGCCGACGTGCCAAGCAAATTCACGATTTCACCTCCACCCTTCTTCGTGCGCTCCACAATGGCGTCGAGCTTGTCCGCGTCAATCAGCTCCGTCACAGGGATGCCGCCGACCGTGGTGTAGCGAGGAAGCGGCACCATGGTGTCGCCGTGGCCGCCCATCAACACCGCTTGGATGTCCTTGGGACTGACGTTCAATTCCTCTGCGAGGAAGGCGCGGTAGCGCGCGGTGTCGAGGATGCCGGCCATGCCAAACACACGGCTGCTGTCCACCTTCGCCGTGAGGAACGCGCAGTACGTCATCACGTCTAGGGGGTTGGACACGATCACCAAAATGGCGTCAGGACTGTGCTTCATGACGTTTTCCGTCACGGTCTTCACAATGCCTGCATTCGTGGCAATCAGGTCGTCGCGGCTCATCCCTGGCTTGCGGGGCAGACCGCTCGTGATGACCACAACGTCAGACCCTGCCGTCTTGCTGTAGTCGTTCGTTGAACCCACTGTGCGGGTGTCGTACAAGTTGATGGGCGCGGTCTCCCAGATGTCAAGGGCCTTGCCTTCGGCGAAGCCTTCCTTGATGTCCAACAAAACCACTTCGTTGGCGACCTCACGGGTGGCCAACACATTTGCGCAAGTGGCACCTACGTTACCGGCGCCGACGACTGTTACTTTCATAAATAGAACGGATTGGGAGTGCAAAAGTACCCAAACCGAGGGCCATCGTCCACGACAAGATGCATCTTTGTTCCATGATTCGCTCCGTCTCTGGTTGGCTCGGGCTTGTGGGTGCGCACACCCTTCTCTCCTCGATGGGCTTGGCCCAACCCTCCTCCGTCATCCCTCAAGGTCAAGCCTACGACCGCCCGTTGAACGCCGAAAACGCGTGGCCTTCAGGGACGTTTGGGGTCGATTACAACGTGGCCGACCCAGAAGGATTCCGTCACGGACCTTGGGTTCGTGTCTACGAAGACGGCGCCCTCTATTACGCCGGTTCGTTTGACCACGGCACACCCGTCGGAAGCTGGTGGTATTTCCGCGAAAACGGCACCGCCCTGACCCACGTCGTTCACCGCGAGAATCCGGAAACCTCAGATGCCGTGGTTTACGCGCCAGACGGCCGCATTGCAGCACAAGGCGCCTACCTGCACCCCTCCCTTCGCATTCACGCCGAACGCATGGAAGAGCGTCCTCCTGTGCCCGTGAGGCACGGGGCATGGTCGCTGTTTTCGAACCAAGGTCATCTGACCGCACTCGTCCATTATGACCGTGGCGTGAAACACGGGCTCGAGGAGCGCTACCTCCCCAGCGGAGTGGCGTGCGAAAGAGGCCAATACATTCAAGGAAACATGGACGGCGAATGGTTGGCGTGGCACGACAACGGCCAAATGCGACAGCGCTTGAATTACCGCAATGGCACGCTCGACGGAGCCTTCCAAGCGTTCTACGGAGGGGGCGGTCGCCTGAGCGAAGGCACCTATTTGGACGGAGCTGAAGAAGGCAGTTGGAAGTTCTACCTCGAAGACGGGCGCCTGCAACACATCCACCGCTACCGTGCCGGCCAACTCCTCGAAACGATCTACGTCAACGGGACATTCGTGGATTGGCACGGTGAGGAACGGCCCGCCTACGAGCGCAGCTACGCCAACAAGCTCCTCGACGGCCCGTTCCGCGAATGGCACGACCAGGGTGGTTTTGTCCTGGAGAGCTTCACGGACCCAGAAACAGGGGAGATCATGCAGCGACGAGTGATGGAAGGAACCCAAGTGAGTCGCGAAGGAGAATTCGTGGAAGGCGAACTGGACGGTGCGGTGTACCACTACGACGCTTCGGGCCGATTGACGAAAACGGAGCACTACAACCTCGGGGCACTGGAGCGCATGGAAACGCATTGATGTGAATGCCCTTCGCCCATATGCCCTGCTGTTCTTCGCGGTGGCCTTGGCTACGCTGGGGGCCGTTTTGCCCGCCTCAGGCCAAATCGCGGACGACGTCTACCTCGTTCACCTCACCGACAAAACGTGGGGCGACGGTTACCCCTTCAGCCTGGAAGAGCCAGAGGCGTACTTGTCCGAACGTTCCCTCGCACGCCGATTGAGGCAGGGCATCCCCATGGACAGCCTCGACCTTCCAGTCTCGCAGGAAATCGTGCTGGCTTTGAACGCGCTTCCTGACTGGCAAGTCATTCACACGTCGAAGTGGATGTCCACCGTGACGCTGGCCGCCCGGGACAGCACCGCCGATTCCTTGGCCGTGTTGGATTTTCCCTTTGTGGCGAGTTTGAAACGGACGAGGCCCCTCTCCCCCACGCCACGCCCCACAGCGGACACGAAGAAGGATGAAATCAAGTCCTTGCTTCCCACGACAGCCTACGGTCAGGGATGGACCGCGCTGGAACAACTCAACGCCCCGTCGCTGCACGCCCTAGGTTTTGACGGTTCTGGCATGTGGATCGCGGTTTTGGACGCCGGATTTCAAGGGGCCGACGAATTGCCCGCCTTTGAACGGCTCCGTGAGGACGACCGTCTGGTGGTGCCGTCGGGAGCCAACGTCGCTTTTGGGGGCAACAACGTCTTCGCCCACAGCCGCCACGGAGCCTCGGTCCTTGGCACCATGGGCTGCGCTTGGACCGACTCGTTGGTGGGGACGGCACCTGGCGCGACGTACTTCTGTTACGTCACCGAAGACGTGACGCAGGAGCGGCGCATCGAAGAAGAACATTGGATTGTCGCCGCCGAACACGCCGATTCCTTGGGGGTCGACCTCATGAACACGTCCCTTGGTTACAGCTTGTTTGACGACACGACGAGCCATCACGCCGTGGAAGATTTGAACGGCATCACCGCCCGAATCAGCGTGGCTTCGTCCATCGCCGCCTCGCGAGGCATCTTGGTCGTGACGTCTGCAGGCAACAACGGCGACGACCCTTGGCGCGCCATCACCTTCCCCGCCGACGCGGACAACATCCTCGCCGTTGGGGCCGTTCGCGCCAACGGAAACCACGGATGGTTCAGCGGGTTTGGGCCAAGTGCGGACGGGCGCATCAAACCCGACGTCATGGCCCTTGGCGTTTCCACGCCGTACCCGCGGTTCGACGGCACGGTTGGCCGAGGCAACGGCACCAGCTTTGCCTCGCCCATTCTTTGCGGTGCCGCCGCTTCGCTCTGGCAGGCGCATCCTGCGGCCACCGCCCAGGAGGTGCGTCAAGCCATCCTGGAAAGCGCTCACTTGCACACGGCTCCCAACGACAGCATGGGCTACGGCATCCCGGACATGTGGCGCGCCCACGAGCTTTTGATGAAAGAGCACGCTTCCACCGACGCCAGCCAAGAATCATTGAAGGTCTTTCCCAACCCAGTGGCGTCAGACGGCACGTTGCGATGGGAACTTTGGGGTTCTGAATGGACGGAACTCCTCGAGGCGGACCACGTGTTGTGGCGCTTCACCTCAGCGAGCGGAACAAGGGTGGCTGAAGGAACCCTACCTGCCTGGAACACCCCGGAGTTGCGCGGACACCTTGAGCTCAGCCCCTTGGGCCTGGCCTCAGGAAGCTACCTGCTTACCCTTTCCGACCCCGACGGATCCTGGGCCGTGAGCGCGCCTTTCGTGGTGACCGCCACTCCCTGATTGCGACGGCTCAGTAGTTGTACTTCCCTGCCCACCGGGCTTTCAACCACTCCAGCGCAGCTCGTTCCCGAGGGTTGTCTCCGGGATGGTAGAACGTGGTCCCCTCCATGCCTTGGGGCATGCATTCTTGGCCACTGAATCCTCCTTGAGCGTCGTGGTCGTAGGCGTAGTTCTTGCCGTAGCCAAGGTCTTTCATCAACCCTGTCGGAGCGTTGCGTAGCGCCAAGGGCACCGGCGCCTCGCCTTTCTCCCGGATCCATGCTTGCGCTTGCCCGATGGCCTTGTAGGAGGCGTTGCTTTTGGCACTTGTGGCCAAATACACGGTGCATTGCGCCAACACAATCCGCGATTCCGGCCATCCGATGCGCTCCACAGCTTGAAACGTGTTGTTCGCGAGCACCAGCGCCGTAGGGTTCGCATTTCCGATGTCCTCAGAAGCTGCAATGAGCAGGCGCCGAGCAATGAATTTGGGGTCTTCTCCCCCTTCCACCATGCGCGCCAAGTAGTAGACGGCTGCATTGGGGTCGCTCGCGCGGATGCTCTTGATGAAAGCGCTGATGACGTCGTAATGCGCCTCGCCTCCCTTGTCGTAGCCCAAATGCGGGTTCTGAACCCGCTCCAACACGGCTTCGTTTGTGACCACGAGCTGCCCATCCTCATTGGGTTCAAGGCCTTCAACGACCAACTCCAAGGTGTTGAGCAACCGCCTCGCGTCCCCGCCACTCGCACGAAGCAAAGCCTCCTGCTCGGCGACCTGCACGTCCTTCTTGGACAGGAACACGTCTTCCGTCAACGCGCGGTGCACGAGCCCCATCAACACCTCCGAGGACAACGCTTCGAGCACGTACGTTTGGCAACGGGAGCGCAAAGCGGGGATGACCTCAAACGACGGGTTTTCCGTGGTGGCGCCGATGAGCGTGACCGTGCCAGCTTCCACCGCCCCGAGAAGGCTGTCTTGCTGCGACTTGGAAAAGCGGTGAATCTCGTCAATGAACAGCAAGGCCCGCCCGGCAAACATGCCATCGCGCTTCGCCGAATCCAACACCGCTCGAACGTCTTTTACCCCGCTGTGGATGGCACTCAGGCTATGAAACGGGCGGTCTGAATCCGCGGCAATCAGCTTCGCCAGGGTGGTCTTTCCTACGCCTGGAGGACCCCACAAAATCATGCTCGGCAAGGAACCCGCCTTCATCGCGCGTCTCAGCACCGCCCCTTCGCCAACGAGGTGGGCTTGCCCCACATAGTCGTCCAACGACCTCGGACGCATGCGCTCCGCCAAGGGTGCTTTTCCCAGCATGACGTGAAATTACGCGAGGTCTGCTTTGTGTCGTCGCGGGTGACACACCCGCCCTTCCGGGCGGCGGTGCTTCCAGCGCTTGTGCGACCACAACCAGCGCGCAGGATCGCGATGGATTTCGCGTTCGAGTTTGGCCAAACATCGGTCCAACACCTCGCCTTCTGCCAACTCCGTCACGTCTTCCGCAATCAGCTCGTAGTTCAACGTGTATTTCCACGGCCCATCCCGGCGAATGCTCGCGTACACCACCGCCATGTCGTACATGTGGGACCATTGCTCCAACCCATAAAACACCGCTGTTTCCGTCCCAAGAAAGGTGGTCCACCAACATTTGGTGGGGTCAGCTGGGCTCTGGTCAAACCCCATGACCACGGCCACTGGATCGCCGTGTCGGGCCACGTTCATCCAAGCGCGGCCTTCTGTCGTTCGAACCATCTCCAACCCAAACTGGCTCCGCGATTCCCTCATCCTTTTCTCCGACCTGGCATCGCTCAACTTCTTGTAGAGGGCCATGGTCCGGAAAGGCAGGTTTTGGCTCAAGGTCAGCGCACTCCATTCCCAGTTGTTCATGTGGCCACCTGCAATGAGAACGTGCTTCCCTTCTCGATGCAATCGCTCCATCAACTCCTTTCCATGGTGCACCATGCCTCGATCCACAGCGTCTCGTTTCATGGTAAACAGCTTGGCCGACTCGATGATCAATTGAGCAAAATGCCTCTGAAACAACGCATACAACCGCCAGCGCTGCCCCGCACTCTTCTCGGGAAACGCCCGCTTCAAATTCGCCCGAACCACCTTTCCGCGGTACCCGCCGACGAGCATGGCCAATGCGGTCACTTTCCAAGCAAGGATCGTCAACATCCAACGCGGCAAGCGCCCCAACCACGACAAGTACTTCATCGCTGCGTGGAGTGTACCCAAGCCGATATGCCCTCTTGCCATCCCTCGGCGGTCTTCTCTAAGACCAACCCGTCGTAGGCCAAGGACACGCCCTCCGGCAGGTTTTTTTGCACATCCTCATGCCTTCCCATCAAATGGCTCATGTGTGTCAAGTACGTGTGTTTTGCATCCAATGCTGCCGCGACCTCGAGTGCCTCGGGCAAGGAAAAGTGGCTGTAATGCGGCTCGGGGCGCAAGGCGTTCAACACGAGCACCTCCAGTCCCTGAAGACGCTCGAGGGTCTGCTCTGGGATGGCGTTGGCGTCCGTGATGTAGGCCAGATCGTCCACACGATACCCGTGTATGTCCAGCGAACCGTGGACGATGGGCAAAGGCTCCCAATCCATTCCTCCGAGCTCAAACCGCTCGAAATCGTGGACCCGAGCGATGTGCACGTCGGGAACCCCTCCGTGTTTGTTCTCGTCAAACGCGTAGTGGAAATCCCTGCGAAGGGCTTCTTCCACACGTGCGGACGCATGCAGCGTCATGGCGCGTTTTTGGAGGTAGTTGAACGGTCGAACGTCGTCCATTCCTGCCAGGTGGTCCTTGTGCTCGTGCGTGTACACCACCCCCTCCAAGGAAGTCACGCCTTCGCGAAGCATTTGGGTCCGGAAATCCGGCCCAGTGTCCACCACCACACGCGCCCCCTCTCCCTCCAGCGCAACTGAAGTGCGAAGCCTCTGGTCTCTCCTGTCGGCGGACGAACAGACCCGGCAGCGGCATCCAATGATGGGCACTCCCTGCGACGTCCCCGTCCCCAAGAACACCAACTTGGACAATCTCCTGACCTCCGCTCCGTTCATGGCACGAAGGTATCCTTACCTTTGATACAAACCTTACAGATTTCGTTGTGGACTTGGAACGCGTCATTCTCTCGGCCAAACAAAAGGCCCTCCGCATCAACCTGAATCAAGATCTCTATGGCACCTTTGCCGAGATCGGTGCAGGCCAAGAGGTGGTTCGCCATTTCTTCCGGGCCGGCGGTGCCTCTGGCACCATCGCCAAGACCATCTCGGCCTACGACAAAGATTTCAGTGACGCGATCTATGGCAAGGAAGCAAAAGGGCGCTACGTGTGCGAATCGCGCATCGACAAAATGCTCGAGCACGAGTACGACCTGATTGAAGAACGCATCACTCGGGAGGATCACCCGACCAAGCAATACTTCGCGTTCGCCAACACGGTGGCGACCATCAACTACCACAAGACGACGCAAGGTCACGGGTGGTTTGGCGTCAAATTCCAAACCGCGGCTGACAAAGCCCCCAACACAATTGTCCTGCATGCGCGCTTCCACGAGCAGGACGCCCTGCTCCAGCAACAAACCACCGGACTGCTCGGGGTCAACCTGATTTATGGCGCGTTCTTTTTCTACAAGCGTCCCAAGGAACTCCTCCAAAGTCTCTACGACAACCTCGAACGCGACCAGCTCGAGGTGGACATGATTCAAATGAACGGTCCAGACTTCGCTGAAGTCGACAACCGTTTGTTGTCGCTCCAACTGGTCAAGCAGGGCATGACTGACGCGGTGATTTTCTCACCTGATGGACGAAATCGCCAAGCGGCTGACGTCCTCTACAAGAAGAACATCCTGGCCATTCGAGGCAGCTTCCGACCAGTGACCAAGGTGAACATTGACATGATCGCCAAAGGACTGGCCATGTTCAAGCAAGAGCCCAAGGTGGATCCTGACAACATTCAGGTCCTCTTCGAAATCACTTTGAATAACCTGAGCGCCGAGGGCGACATCGACGAGCAGGACTTCTTGGACCGCGCTGACGTTTTGTGCAGCATCGGCCAAACTGTGCTCATCAGCAACTACCAGAAGTACTTCAAGCTGGTCGAGTTCTTTTCTCGTCACACGAAAAAGCGCATGGGCGTCATCATGGGCGCAGCAACCCTCGTCGAGATCTTCAATGAGCGTTACTACCGCGACCTGAATGGCGGCATTCTCGAGGCGTTTGGGATCCTGTTTTCACGAGACCTCAAAATTCTCCTTTACCCCTGGAAAGATGAGGCGTCCGGCCACCTTTGGACGTCAGAATCCACGCCCATCCATCCACGCCTGCAGCCGCTGTACAATTACCTGGTGTTCAACAAGCGCATTTCAGACATCACGGATTACAACCCTGAAGTCTTGTCCATTTTCAGCCGATCCGCTTTGGACTCGATCAAAGCCGGTGGAGACGAGTGGGTGAACATGGTGCCCGATTTTGTGGACCGCGTCATCCAAGAAAATTGCCTGTTTGGGTACTGTGGCGTCGTGAAATCAGAGAAAGGCCAAGGGGAAGATCCTGCGGAAGCAGCTGCACGAGCCATCGAGCAAAAGACGTGACTTACGCATCCCTGCGAGAGACTCACTCCATCTGACATCGAACGAAAAAGGCACCCATGTTGGGTGCCTTTTTCATGAGAATCAAGAGGGTACGTTACTCCTCTACAGCTGAAGCGTGTTCCACCAAGGCGTCAAAGTCTTCCTTGGATCCCACTTTCAAATCTGAGAACTGACGGGTGCCTGTTCCCGCAGGAATCAAGTGGCCCACAATCACGTTCTCTTTGAGCCCGAGCAGGTGATCCTGCTTGCCGCTCACAGCAGCTTCGTTCAACACCTTCGTCGTTTCCTGGAAAGACGCGGCAGAGATGAAGGACTTGGTTTGGAGTGAAGCTCGGGTGATGCCTTGCAACAACGGACGTGAAGTCGCGGGGATGGCATCACGGCACTCGACTTTAGGCAAGTCGCGACGCACCAACGAGCTGTTCTCGTCACGCATTCGGCGAGCAGAAATCATCTGACCCACTTTCAGTTGTTCCGAACCGCCTGCATCCGTGACCACCACCATGCCAAACATGCGGTCGTTCTCGTTCAAGAAGTCTGCCTTCTCAGCAATCTGCTTTTCCAAGAACTGCGTGTCGCCACCGTCTTCGATGACCACCTTCTTCATCATCTGACGAACGATGACTTCAAAGTGCTTGTCGTTGATCTTCACCCCCTGGAGTCGGTAGACGTCCTGGATCTCGTTCACGATGTATTCCTGGACAGCCGTTGGCCCCATGATGTTCAAGATGTCGATGGGCGTCACCGCGCCATCAGACAAAGGCATGCCGGCCTTCACGAAGTCGTTGTCCTGGACCAGGATGTGCTTCGACAAAGGCACCATGTACTTGAACTTGTCTCCCGTACGTGCCTCCACGATGATTTCACGGTTGCCCCGCTTGATCTTGCCGTAGCTCACGATGCCGTCCACTTCCGACACGACAGCTGGGTTCGATGGGTTCCGAGCTTCAAAAAGCTCCGTCACACGGGGAAGACCCCCAGTGATGTCACCCGACTTGCCCGCCACACGTGGAATCTTGCACAAGATGAGGCCCTTACCTACTTTCTCCCCCTCCTTCACAGAAAGGTGAGCGCCCACGGGCAGAGAGTAGGTGCGAAGCACTTCCTTCTTCTTGCCCATGATCAAAATGGCGGGGTTCTTTTTCTTGTCGCGCGATTCCGAGATGACAATCTCGCGGAAACCGGTTTGTTCGTCAAGCTCTTCACGGTAGGTGAAGCCCTCCTCGATGCTTTCAAACGCCACCGTTCCTTCTTCTTCGGAAATGATCACGTTGTTGTACGGATCCCATTCGCACACGGAAGTGTCCTTCTTGATCTTCTTTCCTTCCTTGACAAAAAGGACGGATCCGTAGGGCAGAACCGTGGTGGACAACGCCACGTTGGTCTCTGGATCCATCACCTTGAATTCGGAAGAACGAGACACCACGACCACTTCCTTTTCGCCGTTGGCGTTGGTGCGCTCCACGGTGCGGAGTTCGTCGATTTCGACTACACCTTCGTGCTTGGTGCGGATTTGGTTCTCATCGGAGATCTTCGATGCCGTACCCCCTACGTGGAACGTACGGAGCGTCAACTGGGTGCCCGGTTCTCCAATGGACTGAGCCGCGATGACACCGACAGCTTCACCCGTTTGGACCGGGCGATTCGTCGCCAAGTTCTTGCCATAACACTTCGCGCAAACCCCTTGACGGGACTCGCACGTCAGCACAGAGCGAACTTCCACCTCCTGAACGCCCGCCGCTTCAATGGCCTTTGCGGTTGCAGGAGAGATGAGTTCGCCTTCTGAGGCGAGAACATCTTCTGAATCTGGGAACAACACATCCTGAGCAGCCGTGCGGCCCTCGATGCGGTCGCCGATTCCCTCTACGATTTCGTCGTTTTGGCGCAACGGGGTCACGGTCAAGCCGCGGAGCGTTTCGCAATCTTCTTCGGTAATGATCACGTCCTGCGCCACGTCCACGAGACGACGCGTCAAGTAACCAGCGTCAGCCGTCTTCAAAGCCGTATCGGCGAGACCCTTACGAGCACCGTGCGTGGAAATGAAGTACTCCAAGATGCTCAGTCCCTCTTTAAAGTTGGACAGAATGGGGTTCTCAATGATGTCCTGACCTCCAGTCGCAGAAGACTTCTGCGGCTTGGCCATCAATCCGCGCATGCCGGAGAGCTGGCGGATCTGCTCCTTCGAACCACGTGCACCTGAGTGCATCATCATGTAGATCGAGTTGAAGCCCTGCTTGTCGTTCTCCAAGCGGTCCATCAAGATGTTGGTCAAACGAGAGTTGGTGTGTGTCCAGATGTCAATGATCTGGTTGTAACGCTCGTTGTTGGTGATGAGACCCATGTTGTAGTTGTCCATCACCTCACCCACTTGGGCCGTGGCCTTGGCCACCAATTCCTCCTTTTCAGGCGGGATGATGACGTCGTTCAAGTTGAAGGACAGACCTCCTTTAAACGCCATGGTGAATCCAAGCTCCTTGATGTCGTCCAAGAACTGAGCCGTGCGTGGCACGCCAACGCTGTTCAAAACGTGAGAGATGATGCCCCGGAGAGACTTCTTGGTCAACAATTCGTTGATGAAGCCTGCCTCTGCTGGAACGTGCTCGTTGAAGAGCACGCGACCACACGTCGTTTCAATCATGCTCGCGTTTCCATCGATGTCGACGTAACGCATCTTGATGGCAGCGTGCAAGTCCAAACGACCTTCCTGGTGGGCGATGCGCACCTCTTCTGGAGAGTAGCACACCATGCCTTCCCCTTTCACCACGTGCTCCTTGGAGGAGACGCGCTCTTTGGTGATGTAGTAGAGGCCCAAAACCATGTCCTGTGAAGGAACGGCGATTGGCGCACCGTTGGCGGGGTTCAAAATGTTGTGTGAGCCCAGCATCAACAACTGAGCCTCCAAGATGGCGGCCGAGCCCAGCGGCAAGTGCACAGCCATTTGGTCTCCGTCAAAGTCAGCGTTAAATGCAGTGCACGCCAAGGGGTGCAATTGCAACGCTTTGCCTTCGATGAGCTTGGGCTGGAACGCTTGGATGCCGAGACGGTGCAGGGTCGGTGCACGGTTCAGAAGGACGGGGTGTCCCTTCATGACATTCTCGAGAATGTCCCAAACCACGGGCTCCTTCGCGTCCACAATCTTCTTGGCGCTCTTGACCGTCTTCACCACACCACGTTCGATCATCTTGCGAATGATGAATGGCTTGTAGAGCTCAGCAGCCATGTTCTTTGGCATGCCACACTCGTGGAGTTTCAAGTCAGGACCAACAACGATGACCGAACGCGCGGAGTAGTCCACACGCTTGCCGAGGAGGTTCTGGCGGAAACGACCCTGCTTTCCCTTCAGGCTGTCGCTGAGGGACTTCAAGGGGCGGTTGCTTTCCGTCTTCACCGCGCTGCTCTTGCGGCTGTTGTCAAACAAACTGTCCACAGCTTCTTGCAGCATGCGCTTCTCGTTGCGCAAAATCACTTCTGGCGCCTTGATCTCCACCAACCGCTTCAAGCGGTTGTTGCGGATGATCACACGGCGGTACAAATCGTTCAAATCCGACGTTGCGAATCGTCCGCCGTCAAGCGGCACCAGGGGACGAAGCTCGGGTGGAATCACAGGAACTACTTTCACTACCATCCACTCAGGACGGTTTTCAATGCGGCTGTTCGCATCGCGCAACGCTTCCACCACCTGCAAGCGCTTCAGTTTTTCGCTCTTGCGCTGCTGAGAGGTCTCGGTGTTCGCCTCGTGACGCAACGAGTAGCTCAATTCGTCCAAGTCCAAGTTGGCAAGCAAGTCGTGCACGGCATCCGCGCCCATCTTCGCCACAAACTTGTTGGGATCCTTGTCGTCGAGGTACTGGTTCTCCTTCGGCAAGGTATCGAGGATGTCGAGGTATTCGTCCTCCGTCAACAACGTATACGCCTCTTTGGCATCGGCCTGAGGCACCTCTGCGATGCCTTGGTTGATCACCACGTAACGCTCGTAGTAAATGATTTGGTCGAGCTTCTTGGAAGGGACGCCCAAGAGGTAACCAATCTTGTTTGGAAGGCTCTTGAAGTACCAAATGTGAACCACAGGCACCACCAAGTTGATGTGGCCCATGCGCTCACGACGCACTTTCTTTTCCGTCACTTCGACGCCACAGCGGTCGCAAACGATTCCCTTGTAGCGAATGCGCTTGTACTTTCCGCAGTGGCACTCGTAGTCCTTGACAGGACCAAAAATCCGCTCGCAGAACAAGCCGTCACGTTCGGGCTTGTAGGTGCGGTAGTTGATCGTCTCGGGCTTCAACACTTCGCCGTGCGACGCTTCGAGGATGCGCTCGGGCGAAGACAACGAGATCGTGATCTTGTTGAAGTCGCTGCTCAACTGCTTGGGGTTGTTTTGTTGGAACATCTGTTGAGGGATCAATCGAGTGAAACAGTCAAACCAAGGCCACGCAATTCATGCATGAGGACGTTGAACGACTCTGGGATGCCCGGAGTTGGCATCACATCGCCTTTCACAATCGCCTCGTAGGCACGCGCACGACCCTGAACGTCGTCCGACTTGACCGTCAAAATTTCTTGAAGGATGTTGGCGGCACCGAAAGCTTCGAGTGCCCATACCTCCATCTCACCAAAGCGCTGGCCACCAAACTGGGCCTTGCCGCCCAACGGCTGCTGGGTGATGAGTGAGTATGGACCGATGCTCCGAGCGTGCATCTTGTCGTCCACCATGTGGCTCAGCTTGATCATGTAAATCACGCCCACCGTAGCTGGCTGGTCAAAACGCTCTCCAGTACCACCGTTGTAGAGGTACGTCACACCGAACTCGGGAACGCCGGCCTCTTCGGTCAGATCGCAAATCTCTTGGATGGACGCCCCGTCAAAAATGGGGGTGGCGAACTTTCGTCCCAACTTCTCTCCTGCCCAACCCAACACAGTTTCGTAGATCTGTCCGAGGTTCATTCGAGAAGGTACGCCCAAGGGGTTCAACACAATGTCCACAGGCGTTCCGTCCTCGAGGAACGGCATGTCTTCCTGACGAACGATGCGTGCCACAATTCCCTTGTTTCCGTGGCGACCGGCCATCTTGTCACCCACCTTCAGCTTGCGCTTCTTGGCAACGTAGACCTTGGCCAATTTGACGATGCCCGCAGGCAATTCGTCACCCACAGTCACTTGGAACTTCTTGCGCTTGTATACGCCCAAGAGGTCGTTGTACTTCAACGTGTAGTTGTGGATCAAACGCGCGGCAAGCAAACTTTGCTCGTCGTCGCGAATCCAGCCGTCCGCATTGATGATGAGGTAGTCCAGGCTCGAAAGCACCTTTTGGGTGAACTTCACTCCCTTCTTGACCTGCTCTTCCTTGTAATAGTTGAACACGCCTTGGCTCACCTTGCCTCCGACGATCTTCATCAACTTCTCCACCAACAGCTTCTTGAGCGTTCCCGCTTCCTTGTCGAAGTCCTTGTCGATGGATTCCAAAATGGCCTTGTCGCTCGCCTTGGACTTGCGGTCCTTGACTGCGCGGCTGAACAACTTCTTGTCAATGACCACGCCCTGGCCGGACGGTGGCATCTTCAATGAAGCGTCCTTCACGTCGCCAGCTTTGTCACCAAAAATGGCGCGCAAGAGCTTTTCTTCTGGGCTTGGATCCGACTCGCCTTTCGGGGTGATTTTGCCAATCAGGATGTCTCCCTCCTTCACCTCAGCACCCACGCGAATCAAACCGTGCTCGTCGAGGTCCTTGGTCGCCTCCTCACTCACATTGGGGATGTCGTTGGTCAATTCTTCCACACCGCGCTTGGTGTCGCGTACCTCCAAGACGTATTCATCGACGTGCAAAGACGTAAAGACATCTTCACGCACCACGCGCTCAGAAATCACAATGGCATCCTCGAAGTTGTATCCCTGCCATGGCATGAAGGCCACCTTCATGTTTTGGCCCAAGGCCAATTCACCTTTTTGGGTGGAGTAGCCTTCGACCAAGATTTGTCCCCCAATCACCTTTTCTCCCTTGGCCACCATGGGCTTGAGGTTCATGCACGTTCCTTGGTTGGTCCGTGCGAACTTGGTCAGGTTGTAGATCCTCAAATCGCTTTCGAACGAAACGAGCAAGTCGTTCTCGTCCATGTCGTGGCGGATGTGAATTTCGTTGGCATCCACAAACTCCACCACGCCGTCGCGCTCAGCGCGCAACAACACGCGAGAGTCACGCGCAACCGGAGCCTCCACACCCGTGCCCACAATGGGCGAGTTTGGACGCATGAGCGGGACAGCCTGACGCATCATGTTCGAACCCATCAATGCTCGGTTGGCATCGTCGTGCTCGAGGAAGGGAATGAGTGATGCCGCGATGGACGCAATCTGGTTGGGGGCCACGTCCATGTATTGAAGCTCATCTGGCTTGACAATCGGGAAGTCACCTTCAAGGCGAGCCTTCACCATGTCGTTTTCAAACGAACCGTCCTTCTTGATTGGAGCGTTCGCCTGAGCAATCATGGCGCTGTCCTCATCTTCAGCCGACAAGTACACGATGTCCTTGTCGCTGGTGGCAGCCTTTCCCTTAGTCACCTTGCGGTACGGCGTTTCGATGAAACCAAGACGGTTCACCTTGGCATACACACAGAGACTTGAAATCAATCCAATGTTTGGACCCTCCGGCGTCTCAATGGTGCACAAACGCCCGTAGTGCGTATAGTGAACGTCTCGAACCTCAAAGCCAGCACGTTCACGGCTCAGGCCACCTGGGCCGAGCGCAGAAATGCGACGCTTGTGAGTCACCTCACTCAGCGGGTTCGTTTGGTCCATGAACTGAGACAGCTGGTTCGTCCCGAAGAAGCTGTTGATCACGGAGCTCAACGTCTTCGCGTTGATCAAATCCGTCGGTGTAAACACCTCGTTGTCACGCACATTCATGCGCTCACGAATGGTCCGCGCCATTCGCGCTAGACCCACGCCAAACTGAGAGTACAACTGCTCACCCACGGTGCGGATGCGGCGGTTGCTCAAGTGGTCGATGTCGTCCACATCCGTGTTGCTGTTCACAAGGTCAAGCAACGTCTTGATGATCCGGATGATGTCGTCGGTTGTCAGAGTGCGCGCCTCTTCTCCCTCAATGCCCAACTTGCGGTTGATGCGGAAGCGTCCAACCTCACCCAAGTCGTAGCGTTGCTCTGAGAAAAACAACTTGTCGATGACCCCGCGTGCCGTCTCCAAATCGGGCGGCTCGGCGTTGCGGAGTTGCCGGTAGATGTACTCCACAGCCTCCTTCTCCGAGTTGGAACTGTCCTTCTGGAGTGTGTTGTAAATGATGGCAAAATCGCCTTGGTTGACGCCCTCCTTGTGGAGAATGATGGTCTTGGCGCCCGAATCGACAATCATGTCAATGTGCTCCTTTTCCAACACCGTCTCACGCTCCAAGATGACCTCAGTACGTTCGATGGAAACCACCTCACCCGTGTCCTCCTCCACGAAGTCCTCAACCCACGTCTTCAACACACGTGCCGCCAAGGGACGGCCCAAAACCCGCTTCAACCCCGCTTTTGTCACCTTGACCTCGTCAGCCAAGTCAAAAATACCGAGGATGTCACGGTCCGTTTCGTAGCCGATGCTTCGCAACAATGTCGTCACGGGCAACTTCTTCTTTCGATCGATGTATGCATACATCACACCGTTGATGTCCGTCGCAAATTCAATCCAAGAACCCTTGAACGGAATGATCCGTGCAGAGTGCAACTTGGTACCGTTGGCGTGACGGCTTTGGCCGAAGAAGACGCCCGGTGAACGGTGCAACTGGTTCACAATCACGCGCTCAGCGCCATTGATCACGAACGACCCTTGTGGAGTCATGTACGGAATGGTTCCCAAGTACACGTCCTGCACAATGGTTTCAAAGTCTTCGTGCTCGGGGTCCGTGCAGTACAACTTCAACTTGGCCTTCAAGGGCACGCTGTAGGTCAACCCTCGTTCAATGCACTCTTGGATGCTGTAACGGGGAGGATCGATGAAGTAATCGAGGAATTCGAGAACAAATTGATTTCGGGTGTCCGAGATGGGGAAGTTCTCGCTGAACACCTTGAACAGTCCCTCCGTCGTGCGGTTATCAGGGTTCGTTTCCAATTGGAAGAACTCCTGGAACGAGCGGAGTTGAATGTCCAAGAAATCGGGGTGCTCCAGAGGGAGATCTACGGAACCAAAATTGGTGCGTAGGGGGTTGGAGTTGGGGTTGGCCAGGGTCATAGGTCGTTTGGTCTTGGAAAGGACAAACAGGGGGTTGCAGGTCTTTGTTTGAACGCACCGTATTCACGGAACATTCAAAAAGCAGACAAGGGCGGGGACCTGCTCCCCGCCCGTGCCGTTATTGCTCGGGGTTGTGCTTACTTGAGCTCAACCTCAGCGCCTGCTTCCTCAAGTTGAGACTTCAAGGCTTCAGCCTCGTCCTTTGGAATGCCCTCCTTGATGGGAGCGGGTGCGCCGTCCACGATGTCCTTCGCTTCCTTCAGGCCGAGACCGGTGAGTTCTTTCACGAGCTTCACGACTGCGAGCTTCGAGCCGCCAGCGGCCTTCAAGATCACGTCAAACTCGGACTTCTCTTCAGCGCCTCCGCCTTCACCGCCACCGGCGGCTGGGCCTGCAACTGCAACTGCAGCAGCAGCGGGTTCGATGCCGTATTCGTCCTTAAGGATTTCAGCGAGTTCGCTCACCTCCTTCACAGTGAGGTTCACCAACTCTTCTGCCATAGCTTTCAAATCAGCCATAATGATTGGATTGTATTGTTCTTAATCTGTTGTTTTGAGAGAGTCAAGCTCAGCCGCGTTCTTGCAGCGCCTTGACAAGACCAGACAGGGTATTGCCTCCTGAATTCAACGCGCCCACCACGTTCTTCATTGGAGATTGGAGCAGTGCTATCACATCTGCCACCAATTCCTCCTTCGACTTGATCGTGGTCAACGTCTCCAGGTTGCTGTCACCCAAGTAGGTTGCTTCTTCGACGTATGCGCCTTTCAAAATCGGCATGTCGTGCTTCTTGCGGAATTCCTTCAGCACGCGTGCTGGGGCATTTCCGACATCGCCAACAAGAAGGGCTGTCTGGCCTTTGAGCACGTCATAGAGGTCCGTGTAATCACGTCCTTCAGTACGCTCCATGGCCTTCCGCAACAACGTGTTTTTGACGACACGGACGCGGATGTCCTTCTTGTAGCACTCGCGGCGAAGGCTGGTGGTCGCCTCAGAGTCCAACCCAGATGCGTCGGTGAGGTAAACCACGTTCTTCTCCGCAAGCATCTGCACGAGCTCGTCGATCAATTGATCTTTTTCAGTGCGAGTCATGATTGTTCAATGTTGCGAATCAGGCAGTCGCCGTCTTCTGTTCGATTTTGATACCAGGTCCCATTGTTGAGCTCAATGCGATGCTCTTCATGTAGGTTCCTTTCGCAGATGAAGGCTTCAACCGCATCAAGGTGTTCAACAATTCAGCGGCATTTTCTTCAATTTTCTTGGCGTCAAAAGACACCTTTCCAACGGAAGCATGCACAATGCCAAACTTGTCAACCTTGAAGTCAATCTTACCTGCCTTCACGTCTGTCACAGCCTTTCCAACTTCCATCGTCACGGTACCCGACTTCGGGTTTGGCATGAGGCCACGTGGTCCGAGAATTCGGCCCAACGCACCCACCTTGCCCATGACTTGGGGAGTGGTAATGATTACATCCACATCGGTCCATCCGCCTTTGATCTTAGTCACGTATTCGTCCAACCCGACGTGATCGGCACCGGCGTCCTTTGCTTCCTGCTCTTTGTCAGGAGTGCAAAGCACCAGCACACGAACGTCCTTGCCTGTCCCGTGAGGGAGGCTTACCGTTCCACGAACCATTTGGTTCGCTTTCCGGGGGTCTACGCCAAGGCGCACAGCGAGGTCTACTGTTGCATCGAATTTGGTGGTCGAGCACTCCTTCACGAGGGCAGAGGCTTCTTCCAAGCTGTAAAGCTTTTCCGTATCGATCTTCTCAGCGACCGCTTTCTGGTTCTTTGTTAGTCGTCCCATTTTGCGCGGTTTGTGACTTAGAAGGGGCGTTCACCAATGACGTTGATGCCCATGCTTCGCGCCGTTCCCGCCACCATCCGCATCGCGGATTCGACAGAAAAGGCATTCAGATCGGGCATCTTGTCTTCTGCAATTGCTCGCACTTGGTCCCAAGTGACTTTGCCCACCTTGCTCCGGTTGGATTCCGAAGAACCCTTCTTGAGCTTGGCGATCTCCATCAATTGAACTGCGGCCGGTGGGGTCTTGATGACAAAGTCAAACGACTTGTCTTTGTAGACCGTGATGACCGCAGGGAGCACCTTACCAGCTTTATCTTGAGTTCGAGCATTGAATTGCTTACAGAACTCCATGATATTCACCCCCTTGGCACCCAAAGCGGGTCCCACGGGAGGTGCCGGATTGGCCGCTCCACCGCGAATTTGCAGCTTGATTAGTCCAGCTACTTCTTTAGCCATTGATCATATATTTGAACAGTCCTCCACCCGCGCAAAGGGAAGCATTAGGGACATTGCGGATAGGCTTCGGCTGTCTGTTCCAGTTGTTAACTTTCTTTCTCGACTTGGAGATAACCAAGCTCCACAGGCGTCTTCCGCCCGAAGATTTTGACCATCACCTTGAGTTTCTTCTTGTCTTCGTTCACTTCCTCGATGTTTCCGTGGAATCCGTTGAAAGGACCGTCTGTCACTTTCACAAGTTCGCCCACGACGTAAGGAATGTTGATTTCCTCTTCGGTATCAGCAAGGTCATCGACCACACCAAGGATGCGATTCACTTCGCCTTGACGGAGCGGCATGGGGTCTCCACGCTTTTCAGCGCCAAGAAATCCGATGACGTTGGTGACATTGCGAATGATGTGCGGAACCTCTCCTACCAAAGCCGCCTCGATGTAGACGTATCCAGGAAAAAGGTTGCGCTCCTTCGAGACCTTCTTGCCATTCCGTATGGTGAAAACCTTCTCCATCGGAATGAGCAATTGTCCCACGTAATCTTGCAACCCTGCTGCCGCGATTTCAGTTTCCACGGTCTCTTGGACGCGCTTCTCCTGACCGCTGACAGCACGGACAACGTACCACTTCTTTTCGATTTCACTCATGGTCTTGAGGCTCATCTCGGGGTCAAAGGAGTTGGTAAAGCAAGCCGACCACACCGGACCACATGGAATCCGCTGCGTTCACACCAAAGACCCAATCCATCGCTGAAACGATGAAAGCAATCAAAAGGCTCGCTACAAACACAAGCACCGAAGATTCTTGCAACTCGCGCCACGTAGGCCAAGTCACTTTCGTCTGAAGTTCCTGGAAAGAAGCTTGCACATATTCAGTAAACGAAGACATGGTTGTCAGTTTTTGCACGGGCGGCAGGACTCGAACCTGCAACCAATGGTTTTGGAGACCACTACTCTACCAATTGAGCTACGCCCGTAGATGGAGGAAGAAGGAACCCCCGAAAGGGCCCTTCTTCCATTGATTTCAGTTTGGCCTGAAACCCGCGATTAAGCGAGGATTTCAGTCACCTGGCCAGCGCCAACCGTACGACCACCCTCGCGGATAGCGAAACGGAGACCCTTGTCCATGGCAATTGGCGCGATCAAGTTCACGTCAATCGTCACGTTGTCACCAGGCATGACCATCTCACGGCCAGCTTCCAACGTAATCTCGCCAGTCACGTCCGTCGTGCGGAAGTAGAATTGTGGGCGGTACTTGTTGTGGAATGGCGTGTGACGACCTCCTTCTTCTTTCTTCAAGATGTAAACCTCACCTTTGAAGTGTGTGTGAGGAGTGATGCTGCCAGGCTTGGCAATCACCATGCCACGGCGGATGTCCTTCTTGTCGATGCCGCGGAGCAACAAACCAACGTTGTCACCTGCTTCACCGCGGTCAAGAATCTTGCGGAACATCTCCACACCCGTGATGGTTGACTTCAACTTCTCTTCAGCCATACCAATGATGTCGATTTCGTCACCCGTGTTGATCACACCCGTTTCGATGCGACCAGTAGCCACAGTACCACGACCCGTGATTGTGAACACGTCCTCGATGGACATCAAAAACGGCTTTTCGTTGTCACGTGGTGGAATCTCAATCCAGCTGTCAACAGCCTCCATGAGGTTCATCACGGTCTCCACCCACTTGGGCTCGCCGTTCAAGGCACCCAGTGCAGAACCCTGGACAACAGGACCGTTGTCTCCGTCGTACTCGTAGAACGAGAGGAGGTCGCGGATTTCCATTTCAACAAGCTCGAGCAGCTCGGGATCGTCAACCATGTCCACTTTGTTCATGAACACAACGATGCGAGGCACACCAACCTGGCGGCCGAGCAAGATGTGCTCACGCGTTTGTGGCATAGGGCCATCCGTTGCAGCCACAACGAGAATGGCGCCGTCCATTTGAGCAGCACCCGTAACCATGTTCTTCACGTAGTCAGCGTGACCTGGGCAGTCCACGTGCGCGTAGTGACGGTTCTGCGTTTGGTACTCTACGTGTGAAGAGTTGATCGTGATGCCGCGCTCCTTCTCTTCAGGAGCGTTGTCGATTTGGTCAAACGAGCGAGCCTCGCTGTAACCAGCGTCGGCCATCACCTTGGTGATGGCTGCCGTGAGGGTGGTCTTACCGTGGTCAACGTGGCCGATAGTGCCAATGTTGACGTGGGGTTTCGACCGGTCAAAAGTTTCCTTTGCCATGGTCTGGAAAGATTAATTGATGAATGATTATTCTGATTTGTGAGCCAATGACGGGAATTGAACCCGTGACCTCTTCCTTACCAAGGAAGCGCTCTACCCCTGAGCTACATCGGCTGAACGGAGCGGAAGACGAGATTCGAACTCGCGACATTCAGCTTGGAAGGCTGATGCTCTACCAACTGAGCTACTTCCGCTTGCACATCTTGGGTGTGATGGTGGGGGTAATAGGATTCGAACCTATTCAGTCATAGACAACAGATTTACAGTCTGCCCCGGCTCTCCAACTCCGGCGTACCCCCTGATGTATTCACCCAATCGTGCGTGATTGGTATCGGTGAGCCGGTGGAGGGATTCGAACCCCCGGCCAGCTGATTACAAATCAGCTGCTCTGGCCTCTGAGCTACACCGGCAAAATTTCAAAGAGCAGGGCAAGTACAGCCCTCCCGGTTTTCGGGACGGCAAATGTAAGAAAGAAATCCACGTGAATTCTCGCGGAAGCTCAGGAAAATTTTAGGGACCCGAGTGTCGCTCAAGCCTGTGCCTTCATGACTTGGCGCCGGAGCGCTTCTGCAACTTCATCCATAGCGGCTTCGAAACTGACCGCGTGGCGTTTCGCAAACATGTCTTTGCCCGGAAGATGTGCCTTCACTTCAACCACTTTGTTCTCCCTCGAATCGCTTTTCTCGACTCGCAAAAACACCTCGCAATTTTGGATTTCGTTGTTGAACGTCAACAGTTTCTCCAGCTTGGCCGTCACAAAGTCCAGCAACGTGCCGTCCGCGTCAAAATGAATGGAGTGAATTTGAATCTGCATGAAGCAACGGGTTAGTGCTCTCCCGTCGCTCTTTTGTTCAACGGAGAAGCGTTGTGAAACTCCTTCAGCTTTGCTGTCGTGTGCTGAGTGTAGACCTGAGTCGAAGACAAGCTAGCATGACCCAACAAGTCCTTGACCGCCGCCAACTCCGCCCCGCGATTCAACAGGTGCGTCGCAAACGTATGCCGAAGTACGTGAGGGCTGCACTTCTGCAACGAGCTCACCTCTCCAAGATAATGATTGACCCGTCGATAAACAAATGACGGATACAGGGAACTGCCCGCATCCGTCACAAACAAATCGTCTCCTCCCACAGGTCGATCCATCACGTGTTGCATGATGCTGTCCATCGTGGAGGGCAACAAAGGAAGCACACGCTCCTTCCGTCCCTTTCCATAAACCCGCAGTTCGCGCCGAGCACCACTGACATCATGAACTTTCAGACCGATAAGCTCGCTCATCCGGATTCCCGTTTCATAGAGCAAAGCCATCATGCTTCGGTCACGTCGCCCCTTCCAATCGTCTGCAAAAACTTCTTCGGAAAACAACTTATTCATGGAGTGCTCAGGCACCACCTCAGGCATACGCTTCTCCACCTTGGGGAGCACCACCGAATCCGCTGGATTTGACGTCATCAACCCTTGCCGACGAGCAAATTTGACGAACGTCCGATACACACTCACCTTGCGATGAATGGTGCGAGGTGATTTGCCCGATCGAACCAAATCCACCACCCAAGAGCGAATCCAATCTGACTCCATGGCAGTGAGGTCGCCTTCTTCAAAGGTCTCCTCCATGAACTTCTGCATCTGGTTGAGGTCAGATTTGTAACACCGAATGGTGTGATCTGAACCCCGACGCTCCTTTTGCAGGTAGTCCAAGAAATGGGCAATATGTTGGAGTGGTTGGGTCAATTCCAGCGCATAAAAAAAGGCGACAAGGCTTACGCAATATCACCTTTTTTATCGACATAACCAAATATTATGTCGATAAATTATCCAACTTCGTCTTACTCCGCCTTCAGATTCAAGCCATTCTTATAAACCGCCTTCTTCTGCATTTCGCGGTTAAGCACGCTCGGCTTCACGAATTCACGACGTGTGCGCAATTGCTTCATCGTTTTCGTCTGGTCGAACTTTTTCTTGAATTGCTTGAGGGCGCGTTCGATGTTGTCCCCCTCTTTTACTTGGATGCTGAGCATGATTCTCTGAATTGGGCGCCAAAAATAAGAAAATTCCACGAAACCACCCCTTATTCCTTGAGCAATTCACGGCTGATGACCAATTTCTGGATCTCACTCGTTCCCTCTCCGATGGTGCAGAGCTTGCTGTCGCGGTAGTATTTCTCCGCAGGAAAATCCTTGGTGTATCCATATCCACCTAGGATCTGGACACCTTCCGTGGCTACTCGGACGCAGACCTCGCTCGCCTCGTATTTGGCCATCGCACTTTCTTTCGTCACAGGCTTGCCTGCGACTTTCAAAGCACAAGCCTGCAGCGTCAACAAATCCGACGCCTCAATGGACGTTGCCATGTCAGCCAACTTGAATCCAATGGCCTGAAATTGCGCAATCGGCTGTCCAAATTGCTCACGCTCTTTGGCGTATTGGGTTGCGGTCTCCATGGCACCTTTGGCCATTCCCAGAGCCAATGACGCAATGCTGATTCGTCCTCCATCCAAGATTTTCATGGCTTGGATGAATCCCTCACCAACCTCTCCGAGAACGTTTTCCTTCGGAATTCTGCAATTCTCAAAAATCAGCTCGGCGGTTTCACTCGAACGCATGCCCAACTTGTTTTCCTTCTTACCTCCCTCAAAGCCTGGCGTTCCTCGCTCCACCACAAAAGCCGTAATCCCCCGGCTGTCGAGTGGTTCTCCCGTTCGTGCCAAAACCACAGCTACATCACCCGAAATCCCATGCGTAATCCAGTTCTTGGTTCCGTTCAACACCCAGTCCTCGCCATCTTTTGAAGCGACGCAGCGCATTCGCATGGCATCGCTCCCTGTGTTGGCTTCTGTCAATCCCCAAGCACCAATCCACTCTCCAGAAGCGAGTTTAGGAAGCCACCTCTGCTTTTGGAATTCGTCGCCAAATTGGAGAATGTGCCCGGTACAGAGGCTGTTGTGAGCCGCCATGGAGAGCCCAATGGACCCGCAAACCTTGGCAATTTCTTCGATGGCCATTTTGTACTCGTAGTACGACAACCCTGCCCCACCATATGCTTCAGGGACTAGCATGCCCATCAACCCCAACTCACCCATGGCCCTGAACAGGTCACGTGGGAAATGTTGTTCCTCGTCCCAAGTCATGCGATGAGGCAAAATTTCGCGTTGAGCAAAATCGCGAACGCTGTCGCGAATCATGCGCTGGTCGGGAGTGAGTTGAATTTGCATTGGTCCTGTCGTTGAGGTACGCAAAGTTCGCAAAACTTGCCCCCCCGTAGTTCAATCATTTGTGGACGTGGGTTGGAGGCTCGCAGATGTGCAGGTAAGGGGCCCATTTCTCACGCTCTTCGACGCTGGCATTTAAGCGAGCCCAAAACACGTCCATGCTCACTGCACCACGTCCCCAAGCGCGCAACACGTTGCGGGTTGCAGTGGCATCAAACAAGGGGTGCTTGACAAGGAAACGGAAGGACAAGGAATCCATGCACATTGGCCGAATGTCTTTGGCATCCGCATGCAGTCGGCCCCTCACCCCCAGCACCGTTGCAGAATCCAAACCGTACACCATGTGAAGCTGGTCGACGGAGGCAAATCCCCTCAATGCTTCACGAAACTTGACCGTCCGTCGAGACAGCACCGGGCCAAATCCAGGCAACGCATCCCAATCGTCGACGGTCGCTTCATTGATGTCGATCGGGGCTTGGACCACTTTGGGATGCTCCTTAGGCGCCCCGGTCCGCCTTTGCTTCCCTCTTGACTTGGTTTGCCTATCGCTGCTTTGAGGAGACCACGTTTTTCGATGAGAATCGTCAACCACAACCTGTGTTTCTTCAAGCCAGCATAAAAGGTCGGCATGTGACATCGATGGCAGTTCGCCGATGCGCGCTCGCCATGTTGCCTCACGCCATGCGTGACTGGCCAAACCAACTGCGAGCAACAAACAAGCCCACCCCCATTCACGGAGGTGGGCTTGTTGCGTTCCAAAAAACGATGAATTCCGTTCAGTCAAATCGTTTGATCTCTCCACTTTTCACCCTCCTCATGTAATCCCCTAAATCCTCCTTCACTTCGCGCGCCATGAAATACAGGCCCAGCACGTTGGGGAAGCACATGGCAAAAATCATGGCATCACCAAAATCGAACACACTTTGGGCACTGATCGCCGATCCGACAACCACAAAAGCACAGAAAAGAGCCTTGTAGGTGATGTCCATGGCACGTGTTTCTCCAAAGAGGTAAGTCCACGCCTTCAATCCATAGTAACTCCAACTGATCATGGTGCTCAAGGCGAAGAGGATGACGGCCACAGAGAGAACGACAGGAAACCAGGACAAGGTTTGGCTGAACGCTGAGGACGTCAAATTGATGGCCTGAAGCTCGCCCGCCTGAGCGCTGGCAAGAACTCCTGCTTGGTCGTACATGCCGTAGTCTGAAATGACGATGACCAGTGCGGTCATGGTGCAGATCACGACAGTGTCAATGAATGGCTCCAACAACGCGACAACACCCTCGCTGACCGGCTCGTCGGTCTTCGCGGCACTGTGCGCAATGGAGGCGGAACCGATGCCTGCCTCATTCGAAAATGCCGCCCGCTTGAATCCTTGAATCAAAACCCCAACAATTCCGCCATACATGGCTTCGCTGCTGAACGCTCCGCTGAAAATCTTGCCAAAGGCAACAGGCACTTCAGAGAGATTGCCAAAAATGACGGCGAGGGCACCAAGAATGTAAATGCCGACCATGAAGGGAACCACCTTGTCCGTGACGCGGGCAATGCTCTTGATGCCCCCCAGAATGATGGATGCCACCAGGATGGCCATGATCAATCCAAAAATCCAGCTGTTTCCGTAAAACACCGAGGCCTCACCTCCTGTTACGGCAATCAACTGGCTTGTGGCCTGGTTGATTTGGACCATGTTGCCGCCGCCGAAGGAGCCCCCGATGCACGCAATGGCGAAAAGAGCGGCCAACACAGCGCCCAGTCCCTTTTTGTTTTGCTTGGCCAACCCGTCACGCAGGTAGTACATCGGTCCGCCCGACACGCTGCCGTCGGGATTCACTCGGCGGTATTTCGTCCCCAAGGTGCACTCGACAAATTTGGAACTCATGCCGAGCAGACCTGCCACAATCATCCAAAAAGTCGCACCAGGTCCACCGAGCGAGACCGCCACAGCAACACCCGCGATGTTCCCTACGCCCACCGTGCCCGACAACGCCGCTGTCAGTGCTTGAAAGTGGCTGACCTCCCCTTTGTGATTGGGGTCGTCGTATTTCCCCTGGACAACATCCAATGCATGCCTGAACGCCGTGATGTTGACGAACCGATTGTAAATCGTGAAAATCAAAGCGCCCGCGAGAAGCCAAATGAGCACGAAGGGCACTTCCATCCCGCCGCCCACAGGGACAGTGAAGAAAATGACCTTCATGATGGCGTTGGTGATGGGCTCCATGACGGCATTGATTTTGTCGTCGAAGCTTTGCTGAGCCGAAGCCAAGAAAGGAATGAATAGCAGGGGCAGGAGAATAAGGCGATGGATCATCGAAAGGTGGTTTGTTCAGACTTGAGGTGGTTGAATGCCCAAAAGGCGATTCAAGGTTCGGATTTGGTCTACAGTGCCAAGGACAAAAAGCTTGCACGCGTCGTCCAATGGCGTGTCTCGCCCCGGGTTGATGACGAAATTTCCGTCGGATTTTTTCATGCCAACCACGTTGACGCCAACGCGGTTTCTGGCATCGAGTTCGCCCAATGTGGAGGCCTTCAATCCTTGCGGAAGCACGTTGACCGGGATTTCTTCGAGGTTGATCGCGTCTGCACCTTGAATGCGGACGTGGTCTAGGAATTCCAACACGTCAGGCATGACGACTAGAGATGCCATGTGGGCGCCGCCCACCTTGTCAGGCATGATCACGTTGTTGGCTCCCGCGACGCGGAACTTGCTGACGGAATTCGATTTGGACGCGCGGCTGATGATGTGGATTCCAGGAGCCATTTCCCGGGCAGCCAGGATGACGTACAGGTTCTGGGCATCGTCAGGGAGGGTGGTGATGACCGATTTGGCCCTGGCGATTCCTGCGCTTTCGAGGTTTTCGTCACGCGTTGCATCGCCGGCGATCACCAACTTGCCTTCTTCGGCGAGGCGTTCGGCCTTTTCCAGGTCGTTTTCAATCACCACCACGGGTGTTGCATGATCGAGGAGTTCTTGGATGGCCATGTCTCCGACACGCCCCGAACCGCACACGATGACATGTCCTGAGAGTTTGTCTACTTCTTGTTTCAATCGTGCCTCTTTAAATGTGTTTCGGTATTCGCCGTTGACAAAATACGTGGTCAGGGCGGAGATGGAATACGCGAATGTTCCCAAACTGCCCATGATGAGGATAGTCGTAAACACCATCCCATTGTCGCTCAACTCACGAACTTCCCCAAACCCCACAGTCGACACCGTGATCACCGTCATGTACAACGCCTCTACCCAACTGTACCCCTCAACCACAACGTACCCCACACTTCCGAACACGACCACCCCAAACACAAAGGCCACAGCCAAGTAAATGCGGGGGAACATGCGAAAAGGAATCATCATCCTTCGAATCTACAAACCCGAAGGGAGTCCTCCTCGGCAGCTGGGCATTCGTTTTGCAATCGCCACCGTGAATTTTGCGAGTGTAGGTCAGAGAAGGCCCCTCGTCGACAGAATTTGCTTCATGTCTTCCGCCAGTTCACGCGCAGCGCAGGCGGAAGCCGCCAGGCATGCTTCGCGACTTGCATTCCAGCCCGCAGCGTACAAGATTCCGCGCGAGCTATTCACGAGCAACCCACACTGATCCGTCAGTCCGTGCTCTGCCACCGCCGCCACCGTTCCGCCCTGCGCTCCGACCCCAGGCACCAACAAGAATGCATCAGGAGCCTCTTCGCGAACCTCTTGAAGCATCTCCGGCCTCGTGGCACCCACGACAAACATGAGTCGGTCGGCATTCACGAATGTTTGGGCTTGGCGCAACACCTCTCGGTACAACGGACGCTCTCCATGGAACTCAAAATCTGCAGCTCCGGGGTTGGACGTCAACGCGAGCAGCACCGTCCACCTGTCTCGAAACGCCGTGAACGGCTCCACGCTGTCGCGGCCCATGTACGGGGCCACCGTCACTGCATCCGCCCCCAGACCTTCGAACATGGCGCGAGCGTAACGCGTGGCGGTGTTTCCAATGTCGCCTCGTTTGGCGTCAGCAATCACCAACACGTCGGAAGGAATGCCCTCGACAACACGTTCCAACGCCGCCCACCCCTCGGCTCCATACTGTTCAAAAAACGCCAAGTTGGGCTTGTAAGCCACGGCATAAGGAAGAGTGGCCTCGACCATAGCTCGGCAAAAAGCTTCCATGCCTGCGACGCCCGTCCCGAAGGCCTCGGGAATTTTCTCTGGATCAGGGTCCAGTCCGACGCAGAGAAAGGAACCTTTTTCACGAATCGCCTCGAACAACCCTTGAGCCGTTTGCATTTGGGCGGAAGGGCGACGAGAAGATTGGCGGGGTGAAGACATGACGCAAAGTTCCAAAAAGCGCCACCATCCGTCCTGCTTCGTCGCCCCGAAGAGAGAAGAGGTTGTCAAAGATTTTTCAACCGCTCGGCCCGATCGGCCACGTGCAGAGCCTCAATGATTGGCGTCAGCCCCCCTGCCAGAATGGCCGGAAGAGCATGCAGCGTCAACCCAATCCGGTGGTCCGTGACCCGGCCTTGCGGAAAATTGTAAGTCCGGATTTTCGCACTTCGATCGCCTGTGCTGACCTGGGATTTCCGCTCTGCGGCGCGCTCCGCATCGGCAACTTCGCGGGCAGCATCGTACAACCGGCTTCGCAACACCTCGAGAGCACGCTCGAAGTTTTGGTGCTGGGAACGCCCATCTTGGCATTCGACCACCGTCCCCGTCGGCATGTGAGTCAAACGAACGGCGCTTTCCGTTTTGTTGACGTGTTGCCCCCCTGCACCGCTCGCCCGAAACGTGTCCTTCCGAACGTCCGTCAAGTTCAAATCGACATCCACCTCTTGCGCCACCGGAAGCACCGCAATGGTGGCCGCGCTCGTGTGCACCCGACCCTGAGATTCGGTTTCTGGAACACGCTGTACGCGATGAACACCTCGTTCAAACTTGAGCCAACCGTAGACGCCGTCCCCTTCCAATCGAACCACCGCCTCTTTGAACCCACCCACAGTGCCCTCGCTCGCACTCACCCACTCGTGCCGCCAGCCCTTTTCTTCAGCATACCGCACGTACATGCGCATCAAGTCGCCGGCAAACAACGCCGCTTCGTCACCACCTGTTCCGGCGCGCACCTCGAGAATGGCGTCCCGATCGTCTGCCTCGTCGTGGGGAAGAAGCATCCATTTGGCCTGTTCCACACCCCTTTCCAAAAATCCGGCAATCTTGTGCATCTCAGCCTCACCCAACGCCTTCATTTCAGCATCGCCAGAATTCACCCATTCGACAGCCTCGTCCCACTGGGACAGCCATGCACCCAACTCTTGTGCCTTTTCCGCCATGGGACGCAGTCGGCGGTGCTCCACCATCAAGGACTTGAACAGCTCCAAATCCGAAGCCACTTCTGGGTCTGATACGCGCTTTTCAACTTCGAAAAACCGGTCCGCAATGCCTTGAAGCTTGGCCACCCAACCGCCAATGATTTCGCGGTCAAAGGCCATGGTTCAGGAGTAGGTGTACGTTCCGTGCGGCCCCTTGACGGTCACCGTAGCCGGAGCTCCGGGCTGAGCCTCAACACGTCCTACCGTTTGCGCTTGGATGCCGAATGAAGCCGCCAACTCAATCAGTTCCGCCGCCGTATCCTCGTCGGTGTACACTTCGAGGCGATGCCCCATGTTGAACACCTTGTACATCTCCTCCCATGAGGTGCCCGATTCACGCTGAATGGTCTCGAACAACACGGGCACGTCAAACATGGTGTCCTTGATGACGTGCAGGCCGTCGTCGAGGAAGTGAAGGACCTTGGTTTGGGCGCCTCCCGAGCAGTGCACCATGCCATTTACACGGCTTCGGTGTTTCGCCAAAAACGCCTGAACAACCGGGGCATACGTCCTCGTTGCAGAGAGCACCAAACGCCCTGCGTCCACAGGAGAACCTGGAACCGCATCCGTCAAGTTGTACGTCCCGGAATACACGTATTCTGCGTCAGTGGCAGGGTCAAAACTCTCTGGATATTTCGCGGCGAGGGACTTGTTGAAGACGTCATGACGAGCCGACGTCAAACCGTTGCTGCCCATGCCCCCGTTGTACTCACCTTCGTAGGTTGCTTGTCCGTCGCTGGCCAACCCCACCACCACGTTACCTGCCGCAATGCGCCCGTTGTCAATGACGTCCTCTCGCCGCATGCGTGCAACCACCGTGGAATCCACAATGACCGTTCGAACCAAGTCGCCCACGTCAGCCGTTTCGCCTCCGGTTGAACGAATGTCCAAGCCCTGCTCCCGCAATTCAGCCAAGAGGGATTCGGTGCCTTGAATGATCTCTTTGATCACCACACCTGGCACCAAATGCTTGTTGCGACCAATGGTGCTGGACACCAAAATCGGACCTGTGCATCCTACGCAGAGCAGGTCGTCTACGTTCATGATCAACGCGTCCTGTGCAATGCCTCGCCAAACGCTGAGATCTCCTGTCTCCTTCCAATACATGTAGGCCAAGGACGACTTGGTCCCTGCGCCGTCGGCATGCATCACCACACAATGTTCTTCACTTCCGGTCAAGTAGTCCGGAACGACCTTGCAGAACGCCTGAGGGAACAACCCCTTGTCTATGCCCTCAATGGCGGCATGGACTTCTTCCTTGCCGGCGGAAACTCCGCGCGCGGCATACCTCGCGTCGCTCACAGTTTACTCTCCCGGCTTGTAATCGAAACGAATGATCTTGAAGACCGTGCGACGGTTGCGCTGGTGAGCGCGCTCGCGCTCGTCCACAGGCATGCGGTTGATTTCTGCATCGCTGACCAAAAGCGCGTCTTCCCCGTATCCCACAGGGACCATGCGATCGGCAGCAATGCCCTTTTCTGCGAGGTAGTTCACGCATGTCTCCGCACGGTCTTGGCTGAGCGTCTTGTTTGCAGCGGAGCTTCCACGGCTGTCCGTGTGTGCCTCGAGCTGAATCACAAGGTTCTCGTTGCGCTCCAACAAATCGACCAAGTAGTTCAGGGAGTCCGCTGAGTTCACGCTCGCATCAATCAAAAGCTCCGCACTGCCCAAGGGGTACAGCACCACGGGCATGTCGTATTCTTTGTTCAGCACGATTTCCTTCAGGAGGTATTCTCGGGCCAACGTGGTGGATTCCGTCAAGCCTTCCGTGGTCACCACATCGCCAGTTCCGATGTAGCCCTCGAAGGCGACGTCTGCAGAGAACGTCATGCCCTCCCCGATTTCGCCGTCGCACAAGGCCAACTCCCCTTCGGAGTCCGTCGTGAACGAGTTTGATGACCCATCCTTGGACTCCAAGGTCACCGTCGCTCCAGCGAGTGGCATCCCCGTGTCGTAGTCGTACACGTAAGCCTGGTAGCAGAACTCCAACGGAGGAAGCTTGAAGGAATACAAGTCGTCCACTCCCTTCCCGCCGACGCGGTTGGATGCGAACATACCCTCCTCGGCTCCCGCTCGGAAGGAGATGGCAAAATCGTCGTTCGCAGAATTCAATGGATAAGGAAGTGGCTTCGGCTCAGCCCACGCCAATTTTCCTTCTCGTGCCTCGGCCTTCCAAATGTCCATCTCGCCCAAACCTTCGCGCCCGTTGGTCGACCAGTAAAGATCTCCGTTGTCGCGGTAGTGCGGGAACATGTCGTCTCCGGCCGTGTTGATGCTCGCTCCCAAGTTTTGGGGAATGGCGGCTGCAAAAGACCCATCCACAGCCTCGACATACCACAAGTCTTTGCCTCCGAATCCGCCCGGCATGTCCGACGCGAAAATCAAAATGCTGTCGTCCGGCGACAATGTGGGGTGCCCGACCTGCGAGCTGTCGTTTTCGTCACGGTTGAGGATTCCCAAAGGCATCGATGCCCCGTATCCGTTGCCTTGCTTGTTCGCAAAGTACAAATCGCAAGCAAGGTTGGATCCGTCCATTTCCATGCACCGCGTGAAGTAAATGGTCTTGCCTTTGCTGTCGAAGCATGCACTGCCTTCGTTGTGCTCCGTGCAAATGGTGTTGCTCAATGGCTCAGGCTCGCTCCATCGCCCCTTCTTGTCCATGTCGCTGTGAAACAGGTCCATGTAGGCCTGGCCCGTGATGGGATCTTCAGCTGTGCCCGTGGCCGATTCCCGTGAGGACGCAAAAACCAATTCATCGCCATCCTTGCCCGTGAACGTAGGGCAGAAATCATAGGAAGCAGAATTCAGCAAAACCATGGGCTCCACGATGTAGCGGCTCTCTGGCTCTTCAATCATGATGGCAGCCAAGTCCGCCTTTTCAATGCGCTCTTCTGAGACTCGAGAGTCGCCTCCCGCGTTTCGGTAACGCGCGTACATTTCAATGGCGTCGTCAAAGGCTTCCTGATCTCGGAGAGCATCGCCGTACACCAAAAACACCCGGTTGTCTCGGTCGCCATACTTCAAGCCGATGGCCTTGTCATACCACTCCGTGGCCATTTCAGGCTCGTGATGCAGGCGGTACGATTCTCCTGCCTGGAATGCACAATAGCCCTTCAAAGCCACGTCGGACTTGATTTGGGCATATAAGGCCACATACTCGCGTGCGGCTTCAAAATACCCTCGACGGTCGAAGGCTCGATCGGCTTCTGCCGTCTCGTCACTTTGAGCGTTCACGGCCATCGCCGCGAACATGAAAAGGAAGAATGTGGCGCTCCAGCGGGCCACGGATGCTTGCAGGTTGGTAGGCATTCCTAATTAGGCTTGGTGAATCAAGGGGTGAAAGTAACGAAAAAAGACGCCCCAATTCGGAGGCGTCTCTTTCATTTCTTGAACAACGGATGTTGGAATCCTCTCTCCGTCTTAACGGGTGAAGAGCATCTCCTGGAATTTGGGCAAAGGCCAAATCTCATCGTCCACCAACTGTTCCAAGCGCGCGCAGTGCACTCCTACCTCCGCGATGAGCGGCGTCACCACAGATCCGTACTTCGTCGCGCGCTTCGCGAAATCTTCAATCTCGTCGATTTTTCCGCGCTCCTCGCTCAGCTTCGTGGCGGACGCGTGCAGCGCACTGACGGACTCGGACACCGTCATCAACACGTCGCGTTGGCCTGAAGTCAATGCGTCGCTCCCCTTTCCAAAGATGTGCGTCAATCCACTGATGTTCTCGATCAGGATGTTTTGGTATGCAATGGCGGCAGGCAGCACGATGCTGGTGGCCATGTCACCCACGATGCGAGCTTCGATTTGACGTTTCATGATGTACTTCTCGTACTCGACTTCCTGACGTGCGTGAAGCTCTTCAGGCGTCAAGACATTCATCGCTTCGAACAGATCAGCCACTTCTTTTCGGCCCCAAACTTCAAGGGCAGAAGGCGTGTCGGTGAGGTTGCTCAACCCGCGCTTCTTGGCCTCCTTGAGCCATGCGTCGCCGTAACCGTTGCCTTCGAAGCGAATGGCCTTGCTCTCCTTGATGAGCTTCTGCAATTCCTTCAGCAAGGCGTCGTCCTTCTTATCTCCTGCCTGAATGCGAGCGTCCACAGCTTCCTTGAAACGATTCAACTGCTCTGCCATGATGGTGTTGAGCACGGTCATGGGCACAGCACAGTTCGCCGTAGATCCGGCCGCACGCAATTCAAATTTGTTGCCTGTGAAGGCGAAAGGTGAGGTGCGGTTGCGGTCGGTGTTGTCCAGAAGAACTTCCGGAATGCGTCCAATTTCGAGCTTCAGTGCCGTTTTGTCCGCTGGCGTCAGCTTGCCCGCTTTGATGCTGGACTCGAGTGCATCGAGCAACGCTGAGAGTTGGGTTCCAATGAAGGCGGACATGATGGCTGGCGGCGCCTCGTTCGCGCCCAAGCGGTGATCGTTTCCAACGCTGGCAATCGATGCCCGAACCACGTCAGCGTGACGATGCAATGCCACCAACGTGTTGATGAAGAACGTCAAGAAGCGAAGGTTGGTCTTGGGGTTGTTTCCGGGCTTCAGCAAATTGACACCCGTATTCGTCGCGAGTGACCAGTTGTTGTGCTTCCCAGAACCGTTGACGCCAGCAAACGGCTTTTCGTGCAACAGAATTCTGAAGTCGTGACGACGTGCCACTTTCTCCAACAACTCCATCAACATGAGGTTGTGGTCGTTGGCCAGGTTGGCTTCCTCAAAAACCGGCGCCAGCTCAAATTGGTTCGGCGCGACTTCGTTGTGACGAGTCGTCACAGGAATGCCCAATTTATGAGCCTCCATCTCGAAGTCCTTCATGAACGCCGAAACGCGTTCGGGAATGGCTCCGAAGTAATGGTCGTCCAATTGCTGACCCTTCGCAGGTGCTGCGCCAAACAAGGCGCGGCCCGTCATTGCCAAGTCTGGACGAGCCGCATACAACGCCTTATCGACCAAGAAATACTCCTGTTCCCAGCCCAGCGTCGCGTTGACTTTGGTGACGTTCTTGTCGAAGTACTGGCAAACTGAAGTCGCAGCGATATCCACGGCAGACAAGGCCTTCAACAAAGGCATTTTGTTGTCGAGCGCGTGTCCCGTGTAGCTGATGAAAATCGTAGGGATGCAGAGCGTCTCTTCCCACACAAATGCAGGAGAGGTTGGGTCCCACAACGTGTAGCCACGCGCCTCGAACGTGTTCCGAATGCCCCCGCTCGGGAAGGAAGATGCGTCTGGCTCTTGCTGCACGAGCAGCGAACCGTCAAACTTTTCAATGGCTCGACCGTCGGCCGTGGGAGCAATGAAGCTGTCGTGCTTTTCAGCTGTGCTTCCTGTCAAAGGCTGGAACCAGTGGGTGTAGTGCGTGGCTCCACGGCTGATGGCCCATTCCTTCATCGCGGACGCCGTTTGATCCGCCACCTTTCGGCTGATCGGTGTCCCCTTTTCCATGGCCTCCACGATGCCGTCAAAAGCCTCGTCAGGGAGGTAGGAACGCATCACGTGAAGGTTGAACACATTCTCTCCGAAGTACTCGGAAATCTTGTTGGCAGGACGCTCCTGGTGGTTGGGGATGCGATCCAGCACTTCGTGAAGTGCTTGCTGACGGTTGAGGCTCATGAATGAAATTTTCGGCAAAAATACACCGCCCAAAACCCCAACAAGGGGGTTGATTCGAAAAAATCATCAAAAATTCATCAACACCCCCTCCACAAAAGGGGGTGTTGTGCGAAAAAGAACTCTTTTTAGAGAAACAACCCGCCGATCATCACTCCTTTAGAACCCAGCGTGTCCATTTTTGGCCCCCTTGTCGCACCACCACCACCAACGTGCCCGAAGGCCAACGCGTAGCATCCAGTTCCGTGCGCTGGTTCGCTTGAGCAAACCAAAAACCTTGGTCCAGCAATTGGCCCTGCACATTGAAGATCTCCCATTGGGCGGGCCCTGTGATTCCTGCTGGGAGAAGCGTCAGCGACTCGCGGAACGGGTTGGGAAACGCCCCCACGTCGCCTTGCTGTGCAGGGAGCTCGTTCACTTCACTGTACAAGTTGGTGGCGAAATAGAACGCCTGGGAAATGGACTTTCCAAAGTCGGATTCGAAAATGTGAAAGTTCCCGCCCGCCACCTTCTTCAAGCGCACGTACCCTGAACCGTCGTTGTTGGCCCAAAAGTCAATCCCGTCGTCTCCACTGTCATTCACTGTGAAGCGGTAACAGCCCTGATTGAGGACGATCGTGTCACGGTAGGTGGTGTTGGGCTCGCTGTAGCTTCGTGCCCAGTACAATCCTCCGTCGGCATGACGGATCTCCACCGTGGTTTCACCCGGAACGTTGTTGGTTTTGGTCCACACGATCATCCGGTTGTCGTCGAGGTTGGTGTACTGCCACGTCGGGGGACGGCGGAACGTGGTGGACATCCATCCGTTCGACGGGTCGGCGTCGTAAGCGTTGGCGACCTCGGCATTCACTTCAAAGCGCAAGGTCTCCCCGTCGTCTCCGACGTAATAAGGACTGGCGTCGTACGGCAACTCCACGTCCGCCGTCTCCAGGAAGCCCAACGGGTTGATTTCGAGGACCGTGGTAACGAGTTCCTCTCCGGTGATGCCGTACGTGAACGTGACGGAGGTCAAGGGTTCAGAACCGTTGTTGCGAATGCGTACGACGGGGTTCTCGCACACCGGGTTGAGGCGAGACATGAGCTTGTTGTCGCTGGGCGCGAGGATGTCCATGACTTCCACGTCGTGTGCCATGTTGGGGGCGCCGTAACCGATGATTTGGCCTTCCATGCGGTAGTTCCCAAACGGATCGTACGTGATGTCGTACTCCACCGTGAAGTCCTCCTGACCGGCCACAAGAGGAGTCAGCTCGAAGTTTTGGGTCTTGACAGGAGCACCTGGACACCAACCTGCGCGGTCGTAGATCCACGTGCCACCCTGGGGATAGAGCGGATTGTCGGCGCACTCTTGCATGATTTCCCAACTCCACTCCTCTTCGCCATTCACGTTGACGCTGTGCGTGTTGTAACAGAATTCAGCGCAGTTGTTTCCTTGCCCAAAATCGTGACCGCTCGCGCGCGTTTTCAATCGCCACATCTCTTCGCCTTCCTCCGGCGTGTACGTCACGGGCAGAATGGTTTCGTCCCAATTGCTCAGGTAGTGAAGGCCCTTCCAAAATGCGGTGACGTTTTTCACGTCCCGAGGCGGGGTTCCTTCAATGAAGGCAAATTTCAAATCCAACAATTCTTGCCAGTTGCCAGCCTCCAACTCGACGCTGTCTTTCAACAGTGGAGCGTAATCCGTGACGTCAAACACCCAAGCCCAACCGTCGGGCCCCAGGGTGAGGTTGATTCCGTACGGCGTGATGTATCGGGCCAACTCGTAACGATCCACAACCTCGAAGGGCGCTGACCAATAGTTCAGTTCACCTCCGTTGTAGTCCACATGTTCTCCTTCCAGCCCATAGCTCGCCAGCGTGTCCCCCCATTCCGTCGTGACGGTCGTGACCAAGGCGGCATCCCAACCGTAGTGCAAGTCCGTCCACATCACCTCATTGCCCATCACCTCCCATGCCGTCACAGACATGGGTGGGACCGGGATGGCCTCCGCCCAAAGAGCTTCGCCAATGGCCGTAACAGGCATCGTTCCACCTTCGAGCACGAGAGCCGGGCGCACAACGGCAGGCATCGCGTCCAAAAACGCCTCGCGTGCAGCGAAGGGTTTCCGTGCAGCATCGCCGTGAATCCAACCCGCGAGCGCCCCTTGATTGGTGGCTTCACCATCCAAACCCAGCATGTTGACAGCCCCGAGCAAGTGGTCGGCCTGAGGATGATCCAACAAGGCATCGAGCGAAGCACGATCCATCCACTCCGAAATGGTCGATCCGGGAAGCACCACATCCCAAACTCGGAATGCCGCGATGTCTCCAAAATAATCGTTGGTCGCCCAGGCGGAACCCCCGAGGTTCATTCGGACGATTTCGCCAATGAGGTGATCCTTGCCGCCACCTGAATGCCAAAGCGATCCGTTCACAAACATCTTCATCGACCCTGTTTCGGCGTCCTTCGTGAAGGCCCAGTGGACCCATTGCCCCTCGTAAAGAGGTTCTTGCGCGGGCTGTTCGATGCGATCGTACCCTCCATCGAAGCCGCAATCCCAGTACACGCCACCGTTGCTCCAAGGCAAATGCACATTGATCTCGCGCTGTTCGCTGCTGTTGACTCCCTCAAACAACGTTGTGTTTGCCGGCATCACGGCCGCGTCTCCACGAATCCAACACTCCACCGTAACGGTCGTATCCAAGGCCAGCAATTCCGCTGGATTGAGCTCCATGCGATCCCCCCCGTTCATCCGAACGTATTGGGGTGCGCCCGGAACAAGAGGGCTGCATGTTTGGGCCAAGGTGTCCTCCACTTCCAAGGCCAGAAGTGAAACGTCCTCGACTGAGCCTGCATTCACCCCGTCAAAAGCGAGGTCAAGCATCAGGTTCATCCCCTCCTCCCGAATCAGCGATTGGGTGAAATCCAAATCCCAAGCCACTTCCATATCCTGCACAGAGACCGGACCGTCCACCAAGGTCAACCACCCTGAAGTGACGATTCCGTCCAACGCAGAAGTACTCGTCCAGCGCGCTCGGAGAGTCGCTCGAGCCACCGAAGCGGCACTCAGGTTGCCGGCGCGAGGCAGCGACAAGCGCCACGCGACATTGCCGCTCTCCCAACCCAGCGCATCGAGCTCGCTCGCGGTCCAAAGCCATTGGTGGCGAACGTCTTCAGCCAAGGCCATGTTCAGCAGGTCGTTGGCGGGCAAACCCGCGAGTTCCGACCACAACTCGGACCCACCTTCGAATTCGTGATGCGCCGTTTGGAGCACCCGAACAACGGTGTCGGATGGCTGCCCCCCCACGGGGTCGAGGATCAACGTGGCCTCGTCGAACGAGGCGTCGTTGAGCAAGTACTGCGGATGCGTTTGGGCCGTGCTGTCGAGCAACCCCGTATGATCAAACAACCAATCGTACGAAAGGTAATCCCACTCCCCGCACGGGTAACCCAGGTTGCCCGCCGTGCCGTTTTCGAAACACTTGAGCCTATGGTACATCAACACCTTGCGGTACGTCGTGTCCTCCCAACTCGGAAATTGAAACCAACGACGCCCGGGGCTGTCGTAGGCCGTGGCCGGGTTGTCTTGTGCCTCCCAAGTGAAGGTGGAAACCCATGTGGTGTCGCCCGGATCCGCTTGGACAGACGACATCAGCATCAGCAAAAACGCACTCAGGAAAAAGGATCGCAAGAAGAACATGATTTCAGGCTTTGGAAGCCCAAAATAGGGCGAGTCCACCGACCTCACCCCTCACCGATTCCAACCCCTTGAGAATCAGGGAAACAAAAAAATCACTCCCCAATTGGCACAGGATGTTCGCGCGTTGGAGTAAGGCGATGTAAATTCGCACGCTTTTTCATTCAAACCACCTCCGAAGGCACACAAAATCTGCCTTCCGGAATGTCCCCCGAGCCGCATGAACATTTGTTTTATCATGTATCCCTGGGAGACGCTGACCCCAGCGTCCGACAGCACCCTCCGCATCATTCATGAAAGCGCCGCACGCGGACACCGCGTGGCCATCACGTCTGCCGCCAATTTGACCATCCGCGACTCCGTCACCATGGCATTCGCCAAGCTGCTTCAGCGCGACGACAAGGTGTCCAAATCGCCGGAAACGTTCTACAAAAAAGCCCAATTCAAGGAGCAAATGCTCCCGCTCGCCGGGTTTGACGTCATCTTCATGCGGGCCAACCCGCCCTTGGACAACTTGGTGCTGAACTTTTTGGATTCCATCAAGGACGAGGTCTTCATCGTGAATGACGTAGAGGGCTTACGCAAGGCCAACAACAAACTGTACACGGCGGCTATGGACGATGCGAAAGGCAGCATCATTCCCCGAACGTTTGTGAGCAAGAACAAGGAATACCTGAAGCGGGTGATTGAAGAGGAAGCGGGAGACAAAATGATCATGAAGCCGCTCAACGGGTTTGGGGGCAGCGGCGTGATTGTCCTGGAAACGGGAGCGTCGAGCAACGTCAATTCCTTGCTTGACTTCTACATCACTGGAAAAGGGGGTGAGTCCAACTACGTCATCTTGCAGGAGTATGTGGAAGGTGCGGACGAAGGGGACATCCGCGTCATGATGCTCAACGGCGAGCCCATCGGCGCGATGCGTCGCAAGCCTGCTGCTGGCGATGCACGCAGCAACGTCCACGCGGGAGGCACCGTGCACAAGCATGTCCTTACCCCCACCGAAAAGAAGGTGTGCAAAAAAATTGGACCCAAGCTCGTCGCCGACGGGTTGTACTTCGTGGGGCTCGATTTGATTGGCGGGAAGCTCATCGAGGTGAACGTGCTGAGTCCAGGCGGCATCGTGAACATCAACCGACTGAACAAGACCCGCCTCCAAGTGAAGATTTTGGACTGGATTGAAGAAATGGTCCAGGACCGTCAATGGTCCGCCGAGCGTCGCAGTGCTTTCAAGTCGGCGGTCTCCAATGCGTAAGCTCTCTTCTGAGGAAATCATCCGGTGCATCCAGGCTCGAGAAGAGTTCGAAGCTGTCGCCACCGACACAGGTCTGCGCATCCGCATTGGTCACTACGTGCCGTTTGTAGGCATGGCGATTCACGCTGGCAACAAGGTTCGCGAGGAGCTTGAAATCAAGTGCGCGCTGGACGACTACCAACGCTGGTACGAAGAGGATCCGGACACCGACGCGTTCATTGGATCCATGCCCATCACCATCGTCGGCACGGACAGTCGATTCGCGTACGACCTGAATCGCGCTCCTGAGGATGCCGTCTACGCGGAGGCGTGGGGCCAAAAAGTCTGGCACCGTGCCCTCACCAAGAGCGAGAAAAACCGGAGCTTGGAGCGTCATGCTCGGTTCTACGAGGTCGTCAAGGCGCTGTTGCAGGCCCTGACGGAGGATTACAAAGGTGCGGTGGTGTATGACATGCACTCCTACAACAAGAACCGGTGGGACCGTCCCGTCCCCACGTTCAACTTGGGCACGGAGCGGCTCGATCCGAAATGGAACGAGGAGGTCGAGTCGTTTGACGCCCTTCTCGGCGCCATGGAATTGCCCAACGGCATTCCGTCCACCCACGGCGTCAACGACGTCTTCATGGGCCGCGGGTTCAACCTGGCGTTCATCAACCGGGAATTTGACAACGTGTTGGTCCTCGCGACCGAGGTGGCGAAGGTGTACTGCGACGAGGACTCCGGCGAACGATTCCCTCTGGTGGTGCGCGCCTTGTCTGAAGGCTTCCGAGAAGCCATCTTGGCGCACGCCAACGCATTTGCCCAAAAGCACACCACATGGAAGAGTGGGCCTGCCAACCACATGCTCCCGCCCGAAGCGCATTCCTCGGTGCAAACCATCGACGCGAAGTTGTTCACCTTGGTGCGCGATTTCGAATTGCTGAACTACGTCAACCCGACGAACGCCCCACAGCAGAAGCGGCGGTTTTTCGAGTCACGCGGCACCGTGCAGCCCGACTTCACCTACCGCCCCATCAAGATTTCGCCGACGGACATGAAGCGCCAACTTCTTCGCTTGGAAGTCGAACGCATTCACGACCCCTTGATTCGCCGGTTGTACGAGGACGCCATCGAGGCCTACCTCGACAAGGTCGACCTGCTCGCCTCCCTCGGCACCTCGGCCTTCAAGTACAACAGCTTACGGTACTACGGGCAACCTTCGGAGCAGGATTTGGCCAACGCGCGCTTCTTGCTGCACCTGCCGGAAGTCGAAAGCTTCAACCCGGTCAAACGCCTGAGCGTGGCCGACGCCAAACAAGCCTTCCTCGAAGGCATGGAGGCCTACGGATTCAAGGGCAAGGTGCAAGTCTCCACCAAAATCGTGGCTGACGCCATGGTGGTCAACGCCGAGCAAAAGGTGCTCATCCGAAAGGGCGCCACGTTCCGCCCCAAGGAACTCCAATACCTGGTGCACCACGAAATCGGCGTGCACATGGTCACCACCATGAACGCCCGGCTGCAACCCCTGAAGTTGTTGCGCATCGGCACGGCCATGAGCACCAAAACCCAAGAGGGACTGGCGGTCCTTTCCGAGTACCTCAGCGGCAACACCACCCTGCGCCGCTTGAAGGAACTTGCGGCGCGTGTGGTGGCCGTGGACATGATGGTTCGGGGCGCCGACTTCGTCGAAACCTACCGCCACCTCACCACGCAGGTCCACATGAAACCTGACGATGCCTGGACCCTCACCACACGCGTGTACCGCGGAGGCGGATTCACCAAGGACCACCTCTACTTGCAAGGGTTCCGAGAGGTGGTGACGCTCTGGAAGTCAGGCGCCGACCTCAGTCCGCTCTTGATTGGCAAGACGTCTACGGCGCATTACGAATCTCTGAGCGAGCTCATTCAGCGCGGCGTGTTGGACGCTCCGACCTACCGCACGATGCCCATCATGATCCCTCAGATCGAGAAGAACGATCCGATCTTCGAGTACATCGTGAAGGGAATCCAATAAGGAGCTGGCCTTAGGTTTCGCGGCGACCTGGGTACACGTTCAGCGCCGCGGCCAAACACTCCACCGCACGCTCAATGAGCGGCAAATCGAGCACGTAGGCGATGCGCACTTGCCGCGTCCCCGCGCCGGGAGTGGCGTAGAATCCCGTGGCGGGCGCCATCATGACGGTGTCGCCTTCAAGGTCAAAGTGCTCAAGCATCCATTGGCAAAACGCGTCGGAATTGTCGATGGGCAACTCGCACACCGCGTAAAACGCGCCACCAGGGGTGGGCACCTTCACGCCAGGAATGGCCTGCAGTCCTTTCACCAATGCATCGCGGCGGGCGACATACCGGTCGCGCACCTGCTCGAAGTAGGTTGCGGACGTCTCGAGGGCCGCTTCGGAAGCCACTTGAGCCAGCGTCGGAGGGGACAAGCGCGCCATGGCGAATTTCATCGCAGCCTTGCGCACCGCCTGGTTTTTCGTGACCATCGCGCCAATGCGCGCGCCACACATGCTGTAACGTTTCGAAACGCTGTCCACAAG
>Ga0209138_1000376_pt1 | contig 45102 bp, 40 predicted proteins | sample SaaInl3SG_22_DNA_FD_184645 | JGI IMG/M metagenome (GOLD analysis project Ga0209138, IMG submission 184645) | Marine microbial communities from expanding oxygen minimum zones in the Saanich Inlet - ESP_153SG_22_DNA (SPAdes) (version 2) | ecosystem: Environmental > Aquatic > Marine > Intertidal...
GATTAAAATTGAAAGTGAAAGAGCCTCTCGTAATCTTGCAGAGATTTATGGAGAACCTTTATGGTGCGCTGGTACTGGTATGCGAAATACTCATCTTCGCGCTATTGCTCCTACCGTTAGTAATAGTAAGTTGTCTGGAAACATATCGCCAGGAATAGAGCCTTGGGCTGCGAACGTTTTTACAGAGCAAAGCGCTAAAGGTACTTTTATCAGAAAGAATCCTACATTAGAAAGGATATTAGAAGAACATAATTTGAATACAAATGAAACATGGAATAAAATATTGGCTGACGGAGGTAGTGTCCAGGATATTACTGCTTTGGATAGTATCAGTATGGGTCATGACATACCAGTTAAAGAGGTTTTTAAGACGTTTAAAGAGATTAATCAACTGGAATTAGTTAATCAAGCAGGTATAAGACAACAGTATATAGATCAGTCTGTTAGTTTAAACTTAGCTTTTCCTTCTGAAGCTACGCCTAAATGGCTTAATAAAGTACATATGGAAGCCTGGAAGAAAGGAGTTAAGACTTTATATTATACTAGAACTGAAAGTGTCTTACGTGGAGATATTGCGCAGCAAGCAATGAATGAAGATTGTTTAGCTTGTGATGGCTAAAGGCTAAAAGTTATAACTTTTTAATACATAAAAAAACCGCTGGTAATTAATTTTACTAGCGGTTTTTATTTGTAAAGTTCCAACGAGCATTGGTACCTCTAATATCTACATGTGTGAACGAATTGTATCTACCAACTCCTCCTTTTGTTATAGTTTCAGTTTTCATTAAGTCTTCAACTAAATCTGCTACCTCAGCTGGTTCAATACCTTTTATATTTATATCAGCAGCTTTGCCTTTTAAATGTTGCGATGATTTGACTCCTCCGATAGAAGCGTTATGCTCAGAACATCTATAAGCACTATTTGGCGTAAAGCCTACACCAACTTTATCTCTAATTACTTGTAAGTCTTTAGCTAATTCTTCTACGTTTTTTTTAACAAATTCAGGCATATCACAACCACACTTACATTGAAATTCGCTAAGGTTAAAATTCTTAGTTAATTGCATTATCTATTATTTAATTTATTAAATATTTTTAAAAATTCTTCTTCTGTAACTTTGAGTTTAAAGTTGATACCAGCTGACCATTGGTAAATTGGTTTTTTGTTTTTTATTAAAACTAAAACAGGCACTGATTTTATTTCTTTTTGAAATTCTTTAGATTGATCTTCAAGCCAACCAAAATCAATTCTTATTCCACCTAATTTTTTTTGTGGTAAGTTATTTTTAGCGTTCCATTTAGCATTTATCTCAAGTAGTTCAAATTCTTGAGAGTAGCAACTAATAGTTGCAAGAGCAAATAATATAATTAAATTAATTTTCATTGCATTTATTTTTGTATTATTTTATATAGTTTTTCGTCTATTTTATCTAATTTCTTACTGTTTTCTTCAACTTTTTGCTGAGTATTCATAATAGTTTCTCTAACAAGACGATCTTTTAAATCATATTCAGTTCTTGTTACAGGTGGTTCTGGTAAATCTTTTGCTAGTTCTATATCCGATTTTAGTGTAAAATAAATTCCTACCATGGATACTGTGAAAGTAATAACTAAAACTATAGTTTTTATGTCAAGAATTAGTTCTGTGTTTTCGCTTATTTTTTGAGGCATTTTATATTGTTTTTATATTACTTTTTATATTTACTTACTCTTCCTTTAGTATTTTTTTCTTTTTGGCCTCTTGCTTTCTCAGCAGGAGTAAGTTCACCCCAAGTAGCAGGTGTATCTTTAGATATTCTTTTAGTTGGTCTAAATGTATTTTCACCACCACTATAATCTTCTTTACCTTTTGGTGTTTTCCATTCTTCTTCAAACCAGCGTTTAAGATTTTTAAATGGAGATGGTTTTAATTTAAATGCCATACTATTTAGACTTATTTCCCCAGTTAGCAGCACCTACTTTTCTACACTTAACTAAAGCACCGCTAGCATAAGCTGATGGCCATTTTTTATAACGACTTTTTACTTTACCGTAGCAAGCATCTTTTTTTTGAAAAGGAGAACTTTTGCGGTTTTCGGTTTCTGCATTGCTTCGCTCTATTGCTCGTTGCCTCTGTCTTTCTTTAGTTGGATTTGATTGAACTCCCCGATCCTGTAATTGCTTCTTACGTTCCTTGTTTGAAGAGTTGAAAGTGTTTTTATTTTTTTTTACCTTCGCAGGTGATCCTATGTGATAACCTTTGTTCCCTTTAGCCCCTAAACCTTGAAGACCTATTTTTTTAGCAGGTGATTTATCACATCCGCAATCAGATTCTTTATTACTATGAGTTAAGTTTTGTATTTTAGATGTAAATGGTTTCATAAATATATATATTACGTAATTGTTAGTCTTTCTTACCCCACTTTCTACTTTTCCATTTAGTAGAGCTTCCAAATTTTGATTTCTTTTTCTTTTTATCTTTACTAGTTTCTACCATTCCAACATCCCATTGACTGTAACCTAACATTAAAGCTATTGATTGCCAGTACTTAGTATCGTTATCTAAAGCGACTCTTATGTTGTCAGCTTTTCTAATAGCTCTATCTAAAGGTATATTAGTTGCAGCTGAAACAATTTGACCAGTAGCGTAATATGCAGGGTTATCTAAACCAAAACCTTTCATCTTCTCTCTAGTAGTTTTATAACTAAAAGCTCTACCTGCAGACATAAGTTTTCTCATTTTAGAATCAACCGGTGGAGATATACTTAATGCTCTTTGCGCTGCTACAGTAAAATCAGGTCTGTCTTTATCAGATTGTTTTTTAACTTCTATAGCTATATTCTTAAGAGTAGAAGCAATAGCTCCGTAAACACCAACCCCTCTTAATATAGAGTCAAGCATAGAGTTAGCCATTTGAATTTCTTTATTGTTTAACTCTTCTTCGTCATCTTCAAACAGTGAAGCAAATAATGCAGATTGTAATGCTGTAAATATAATATTCTGAACAGCCATATAATAAGCTATCTTTGTGATATTAGTTTTAGCATCTCCACGTCCATTCTTAAGATCTAAGAAAGCTTTTTTAGTCAATCTCATATATTGCATAGGAGTGTTTGCAAAAGCTAATACAACACGTCCTAATGGACTCGCTTGCTGTTGACTGATTCTATCAGGTCTACTTGACTGTTGGCTTTCTTCTGCAATCTCTTGGAAGTCTAATAATGCTTGTTCCATTGCTGCATCATCTGTTAATGAAGGATCAGCTTTCTTTAAGGATTTAAATCTGTTCCTAACAAATGAAGCACCGCCTAAAGCAATAGCGAAGCTATCAGCCATTTGCGTAGGTAAGAATCCCATCTTTAATAAAGAAGCTTTTACAGCACCAGCTTTATTAGTAGCGGTTTCTGCAGCACTTGCAATATCATCGGCATTTATATCATTCTTTAAACCAGAACGTCTTTGTTTTAAGAAATCTGAATTAAACAACATAGCAAAGTCAGACCAAAATTGTTTTTGATTTGCAAAAGCTTTACCTGCTTCAATAGGATTATTATCTCCCCAATTTATAAAGTTAACTGTTGACAATGTTTGTAATAATGCTGATCTTGTGTTGAAGAACATTATAGTACCTACAGAATCGTTAACCCAGTTCATAAACTTATTAGTTAACTTGTTGCTACCAGAAGGGCGGTTCCTACCACTCTTCATCCTGTATAGCATATCTTCCATAGCTTCTACGTAGTTATCTCCAAAGGCTGCTCTTAGTTTGTTTAAGTTATCTTTAGAAAATATTTCATCAACGTTTTCTTGCCACTCTTGTAAGAACTCAGCTCTTTTAGTGGTGTTAATCATATTGATGGCATCAGTAGTAATAGTGCCCGCTAACCAATCATTTTGAGGTTCTGGATATTTACCTAATGCTAAATCTAACTTTTTAGCAAATTCTACTAACTTAGGACTTTTATTAACAACGTTTATTAATTCTGTTTGGTCTTCTTTTGTTAATCCTGGAATATCAATACCTTGTTTAGCCCATAAATAAACTCTTACAGCATCTTCATTAGTAAAACCAGTTTCGTTTATTTTCTTTAAGCCAGCTGGTATGTTTTTTATACTTTTCTTAAGGTTTTTTACAATTAAAGCCGCATTTTCTTTATAGCTTTCAAAATCTCTTATGCCTCTTGAAAAAGGATCAAATAAGTTTTCTTTAAACCAAGCTTGCTGTTGATTACCTTTATCTCCTTTACCTAGTAGTTTGTATAATAAACCAGCAAAATCATCTGCTGACGGTGGTATAAAGAACTTAAATCTGCCTTTACCTCTAGCTAGCATTTTACCTTTAGCTTCAGATATTATTTTCTTAGCTTTAATACCTGTAGATTCCTCTATAATATTATTAAAATCATCGCTTAGTGGTACTTTAGAAAACTGTTGAGGCCCTTCGGATTCAGATATTATTTTTGTTAGCTTCTCAATACCTTCTTTTGTACTTAAGGAATTACTTTTCTCATTAATAATTTCTTTAAAATTAGGAAATAATCTAAAATATACAGTTTCTGAGGATATTACGGGTCTTACTACATTGGTTATTTCAGCTTTTAAGGAGTTATAAAACTTTGAAGCTTTAGAATCTTTACCTATAGCGTATGCTCCATGAGCTCCTATTTCTATTAAATCAACACCTTTGTATAAGTCTTCTACAATAGTATGATCTGAATCGTATGAAAAATACCCAGCATTACCGTTGTTTTTGTTTTTAATCTCGTCCCATAACGTCTTACCTTCTATAAGCTTATTGTTTAATGTGGTTGTTTTAGGAAACTTTATATGTCCACTTCTATTGAGCCCTATTTTTGGACCTGTTAGTTTTTTATTTAAATCATTTATTATTTCTACTACGCTTTCTAAGTACTTTTTGTTATTGTTTATAGACTCTAATAAAGCAATAGTATTACTCTCACTTATTTTTTTAGAAAGCTTCAATGTTTCTTTGGTAAAGTTTTTTAGTTTAATTTGATTATTTTTAACTTCAAATAAGCTCGCGTTTAAACTACCAACTTGGGCTTTGTTGTTAAGTTTTACTTCTACTTTAAACTCAATTCCTTTAGGTCCTTTTATAGTTAAATCCCCTTTTTTTCCTGCTATGTAGTCTACTTTGAATCCTTTTCCTAGCTTACTCAACGATTCTCTTAATGCTTTTTCATACTTAAAACCATTATTAGAGCTTTTTATATCTTGCATCATAGCTATAATACCCTCGTGAGTTACTTCAGATAAAATAGTATCTTGTGTAGCTGTATCTGTTATTTTTAAATCTTCTAAATATTTTTTTGCTTTACTACTAAAGACACCTCCAAAATTTATCATAATATCAAATAAACTCTGTATATCCTTCGATCCTAATCCATTTTTAATAAAGACTTCTTTGTTGGCTTCTAAACTAAATTGTATCTGCGCCGCTCCCGCTCTAATATCTGCTTTTTGCTCACTTGTTAATTCAGCTAATTCTCTTATTGCAGTGTTAGTAGTAATTTGACCATACAATCTAATAAGAGCTAATATAGTCTGAGCTCTAGGATCTTTTCCTGTAATCTTAACTAGCGTTTCGTCTTTGTTAATACCAAAAGCAGCATAAAAATCTTCTTTAGTAATATTTCTTTTAAGATTAAACGGTATTAAACCAGCCCCTTTAGAAGTTCTTTCTCCTTTATCATAAAATGCTTGTTGTAATTTTCGAGGAACACCTACTCCTGTACCTATTAATTCTTCTCTAGCTGTTTCTCCCTCCAGTATTGCACCTTCGGGTAGCATAGATATGAACATGTCTGCATGCTTTATAATCAAACGCTGCATATAAGGTATTTCTTTTGTAGCTAAGTTAGCTGCAGAAGTTGTAACCTTTTTAACCGTAGTCCTCCACCAATCAGCAGTAATATCCGGAGCCATGTCTTTTAATTTAGCAAAAGACAACGCACTAAAGTCTTCAGAAACCATATCAGCTATAGCTTCACCAACGGCTTCTGTATAGTCTTTAGATCTTTGCGGCCCTAATATTATTCTAGGGTCCACTAATTTTTTCTTTCTATTTTCTTCAGAACGAATTTCGGTCATTGTTGTTTCAGGATCGTAATCTGAAGCAATCTGGATAGTTCCTTTACCTTCGCTATCTACAGCATCTAAACTAGCTTTAATAGTAGTTTCAATACCTAGACGTTTAGCTAAATCATTTGCTCTTAAATAACCTCTATTTACTAAGAATTTTTCAACATCTTGAGTTCCGTTGTATTCATTAACAAGCATTGCTTGAAGATCTGATCGCATAGAATCTTGATAATCTTCTCTACTAACGTTTCTTTTTTGATCCGGAGCAATTGGATCGTACAATGCTTTTGTTCTGTTGGTAACAATTTTTTCTATAACTGGCTGCACAGCTACTAAAACTTTTTGTTCTAAACGCTCTTGTTTACCACTTTTCATAAACTCTTTACCAAACTTAGCTGCAATTTCTCTACCTTCTTTTGCAACATCTTGTATTTTTAGTACTTGCTCTTTAACAGTATTAGAAACATCTTCCGATAAAGACTTAGAGAATTGTTCTTGACCTAATATTTTTACGTCTTTTATTTTAGTGGTTGATTGTGCTTCTGCTTCTTTTAGTTTTGATATAGTAGCATCAGATACTTCACCTGCTTTTATTCCTTCGTTGTATTCTTTTAAGAAATTATACACTGATTCACCATCTTTAAAATTAAGATCATCTTTATTTAAACCTACAGCGCCTCTAATAAATCCAGAAATTGCACCACCTATTTTTTCAAAGGTAGTTTTATCGTAATTAATCTCCCCTTTAACAATACCATCAGAAAAGATATTCATAGTTTCAATACCTATATTTTCCTTACTTATGTTTCTTGCTTTTATTTGTTGATCAACATAAGCTTTTTGCTTAGAAGTCATATTTCTTCTAAACTTATTTACAACTTTAGTTTGTTCTTTAGAGCTACCGATTAAAGCATTAAATATAGGGTGTAGTACTTCGTGGGATGCTGTAGATATATCTCCAAAGCTTCCGGTAGCAATATCTACTTGATTTCTTATTTTAGCTTTATTTATAAAAGTAACACCTTCTCCAGCAAATACTCCTGTAGATGTGTCCCATCCTTTAGGTAAACTACCAAATGCTTTTTCTATAGCCTTTTTATAACCTAGTTCTGTTTTATATACTTTAGATTTAATACCTACTTTTTTGCCAAATTCGTTAGCAGCATTGTAGTTTACGTTAAATCTTTTTTCAAATTCTGTTTCTAAAGCATTAGCTACAGCTTCTTGACGTGATTGTATATCTACGTCTACTTCAGAGTTTTCATATTTAGTTTCAATTTCAGCAATTTTTGCTTGTAACTGTTTCTTTTTTATTTTGTTGCCTTCAGCAGTACCTAAAGCATTTATTTCTTTTTGTATTTTTATAGCTTCTGCTCTATCATCAACATCACTAATCCTACTATCAACCTTTTGATCTGCAGCTATATTTTGTCTTCTGTTATCTATTAACTTTTGAACAGCGGGGGAATTTTCAATTTGAATATCTGCTTTAACAATAGCTTCATCGCTCATTATTTTAATAGCATCAATAAATTTTTTACCGTTTACTTGCTTTTTGTTTACTACATATTTAGGACTACCAGTATTTATAGCTTTTGCTATTTCTATCGATGTAAACGTTTTGTCAGCAAACCCTTCAATTAAAACTTCTTCTAAATTAAACTCTTGACCCGCGGCAGCTTGACCAGCAATCTCACTAGCCATACCTCCAGCCGTTTCAACAGCAGCACTAGCAGCAACTCTTGCCGCATTTGCTATTCCACTACGAGCACTTTTACTAACACCTTTGAACACCGCACTACCAGCTCCTGCAGTAAGTATTCCTGTTATACCGTCAATAGCTCCAATAGAAACACCTCTAGCTAGAGCTTTACTTTTAATATCATTAAATCCGTCTTCATCGTTTTGTAGCTTTCTGATATAATCAAATCTTTTATCATCAGACATTTTAGACCAATCCAATCCATCTTCAACAGCTTTCTCTTGTATTAAAGCAGCTGTAGTCATACCTGTTTCCATTGCTCCAGATAAACCTCCAAAAAATCCTGCTCCTGCACTAACACCAGCACCTACTGCAGTACCAATACCTGGTACAATAGAACCTACAGCAGCACCAGCCGCGGCAGAACCTCCAGCAGCCGCAGCTGCAGTACCTATTACTTCTTCGCTATCAGCAGCCGCTCTGACCATTTGAGCCATAGACATAGCTGTATATTGCAGCATAGCGGATGGATTATCCCACCAACCTCCTAAAAAAGCACTAAAGCCATTGTAGCCTTTTTCTTTTAGCTCAGCCATTTTTTGAGAAGCCGCAATCATTTCATCCGTTTGTCCGTTAGCTTCTATATCTCTTGTTTTTTCTAAGAAATCTTTAACTTCCTGGTCAGTTGCTTCTTTTCCTTTATATATATCAAAAGCTTCGTTTACTGAAGCTCCCGCTGTCCATCCTGATTTACCAGCTCTATATATATCCCCTACAAAATCAGTAAACTCATTTTTACCAAAAAAGTCTTCTATGTAAGTGTTTTTTTCTTTAGTGTTTTCAAAATCACTAGCGTCTACTGATCTCGATAAACCACTTTCCGATTTGGATCCCGTATCGTTTTGAGACTCCACAATCGGATCCGCAGCTGCAGAGTCTTGCGTCTTTGCTGTTTCTAGACCCATTAAGGAGCTGAAATCATTTTGACTGCCGTTATACCCAGTGCTTTTAAATAACCCATAAGAATCATTAAAAGCATCTTCATTAGTTTTGATTAATTCTTTATAATCATCAAAAGTTCCATTGTAACCTTCTTCAGTGAATAAGTTGAATGCGTCTTGTAAAGCTTGTTCGTTCATTATTTAATTTTATTTGTTGTATTTAGATCCTACTCCTCCTCCAGCTCCTTTATTAGAAGAAACGTAATTATCGTAGTTTGATAAATGGTAATTTTGTGCTTTATCACTTATATTTGAATTTCTTAAATATAACTGATATAAATCTTTAGGATTATTTATACTAGCGGAAATAGGTTGAGGTGGTCCTTGCTTTCTAGAATCGTATAAGAATATTTGTTGCGTTCTAGGGTGCTTTCTAATAAATTGATTTCTTGCTTGCTCGCTATCTTCAATCTCATTGTTTTCAAGCCAACCTTCATAGTATTCACCTCTTGTTATATAGTTACCAGGTTTAGTTGGATCTATAGAATTAAGCTCTTGCACTATTGCCGATGTTTTCTGTTCTGTAGTGCCTCCTTTGAAGTTCGCTATTTGAGAAAAGTTAAGCCCTTGACTTGCAGTGTCTTGAGATAATTGGATGTCTTGTTGTAATGATCTAGTAAATCCACTGCCTGTGCCTTTTGGTTTTTTATCTTGAACACCTTGATTAGCGGCTTCAGTGAATGCTTGCATGTAGCCATCTAATACTTTTTGTTTTAACAAGTTTTGATTAGCGGGGTCAAATAACTTAGGATCTTTTAATCCTAATCCACCTTCTACAACAAAGTCATCAGTTGCTAAAGACATTAGTGTTTGTCTACCACCCTTTGTAATAGCGTTCTTTAATTTTTCACGAATCATATTAGCTCTTGCTCCAGTTAAAGGCGCTCCTGCGTTATATATTTTTTCGTTTAAAGAAAGTATAGTGTCAGCTGTTTTAAAGTCTTTTAAGAAAGGTTTTTGCATTTGAGAATAAGAATCATAATTACCTTTATCTTCATCCCAGAAATTTAAACTACCGGAATCATCAATAGCAATATTCCCTTGATCTGTGTATATATTTGCAGCTTTATTTAAAGAGTCAATTTCATTTCCATCAGATAAAACACCATCGTTAAAATCTTTCAAATAATTAACCTTGTCTTCTTTATACGCATTAAGTTGTTTAGATAAGTTACCAAAAGCCATTTGCACCCCGTTCATTTGATCTCTTAATTCTAAGTATCTTGGATCAGATGGATCTTCTATTCTAGCTATTTCACTAGCAGCACTTGCATAAACATTTCTTTTATCCACAAGAAAAGAAGTAATTGATTTTTGTTGCTCAGCAGTTAATCCAGCTAAGTCTACGTTTGAGTTAAGACTATTTATATAAGAAGCAGTTTTTGAATTTATACTGTTCTTTTTAGCTTCGGCTTTTCTAGCCGCTATTTCATCTTGCCTTACTAATTGATCGGTTACATTTTGTATGTTACCTGGCATTTTGCTTCTTCCTACTAAAGCTGCTCCTTGTATTAAATTTCTATCTGCCATATTATTGTTCTGTAATTTTATCGATTGCCTTATTAAAGCCTCCAATACCACCTTCTGCAAATGCCCCTACAGTGGAGGTTATACCACCAATTAATTGATTCTGAGCTTGCTGTCTTGCTTGATTAGCCGCTCCTAATCTTTGTTGAGACATTCCTAGTAGCGTACTTACTTTTTCGTTTTCAGCTGCTCTTGAATCTAATTCACCTTCGGCTTCTGCTACCTGCAATTTAGATGCTTGTCCTCTTTCAGCCATTTGATTTGCCTGCTCTTGTTGGCCTATACTAATTGATGCTGCTTGATTGTTATTTGCTTGTTGGTTTGCTAATGATTGAGCTAAAGCTGCGATACCACTACCACCTGCAGCACCTTGTAAAGAATTCAAAGTATTACTTAAACCTTGTTGGTTTTGTTGCGCTTGAAAGTCAGCTGCTTGTGTGTTAACAGTTAGATCTTCCATGGTATTTTCCATGTTAGCATATACGTTAGACGTATCTAAGTTTTCAAACTGAGCTTTACGAAAGTCCATTTCTTGTTGAGCTTGCCTCTGCTCTCTTCTTCTTGCTCCTCCTCCGATTAAACTTTGAGTAACATTAGCTAAGCCTCCTACTATTTTGCCTATCATTATATTATGTTTTATATATTATTATTACACTTTAGCTATGAATCTTAACTACTTATAAAAGTGTTAGAGCTCACGGCAAAAAGTTCCTTTTTAGATGTTGAATCTATTTCCATATCTACTTCAGCATAATAACCGGCTAAACCAGAAGTGTTAGTTTCAGGTGACTTAGCAAAAAAGATAAAATCATTATCACTAGGTCTTTTAGCATTATTAGGTATATAACAAGTTACTGATGTATTAGTTTTGCTTATGCAAGGACCTAATTTATATACGTTATCTAAAGAATCTTGAAAGTATACAATATCTGCACCTGCATAATTAGGAGCATCATTGTTCGCTTGTATAGATACGTTTATTTTATTATTAAAGTTTAATGTTATTGTTGCCATATTTATTTATTATTAAAGTTCTCCTACAAATAGTACACCTACGCTAATATCACAAACGTCACTAGCTTCAATAGCTCCGCTGTCTGCTTGGAAGAAAACTGAAAACTGCAATTCTACAGACCCGTTGTATAAATCCGTAACCGAGTTAGGTGGTCCATCTTCTCCAGCAGATGTTCCTACTCTTATAATTATATCTGCAGGGCTTATATTAGAAGTTACGTTTATTCCGTAGTCTCCTGTGTCTGTTCCACCACCAGGTCCTCCGATATTTTTATCACATGTAACCGTGAAATTTTTCTTATTAGGTAAAGTAGACCCTACCGGTAATGTAAGTGTAGTCCCTGAAACTAGCGTAAGGTTTCTTATAGGTAAATATGTTACGGTAATAGGTATTGTAGAAACTGCAGCGGTTGATATATAATTGTCTATATCAAAAACTGAAGTAACATCCGATGTTCCTACAGTGTCTACTGACCCAATAAACAACGCACTAATTTCAGTGGCAGACTCCGATAAGAATATTAAACTATCTATGTCTATAAATGTTCCTCCGTTTGTTAACGGATCGTTGTTTGTAAAATCCTCTATATTTCCAAATATGTCTATAATATTTAAAGTACTTGTAGATGTTATTGTAAATGTATTAATAAGATTACCTGCTGTATCTGATGTCACCACTGTTGATGCTGGTAATGTAACACTTACAGGAGATGATATATTTATAGTACTATCCGCAGTTTGTAAATCTACTGTTATAGTTTTATCACTTACTTGAGTTATTGTAAATGTATGAGGTTGTTCACCAGATCCTCCAAAATTGGTAGATACTTGAGTACCAGTTAAAACGAAATCATATGAATCATCGCTAGACACAGCTGGAAAGGATATTATAAAAGTATAATTACCAGAAGCTGGTATTGTTATATTAGTTAAACTAAATATAGAATCACTATTATCATTTGTAACAGCTAAACTAAAAGTAGCACCAGGTGTTCCAAAAACTGTCATAGTTCTAATACCTCCTACTAAATCTATATTGTTAGTCAACAAGTTATACGAAGTTATACCTGCAGTTTCCGTAAAATACTCTTCAGCAGCAGCACTAAATTCTATAGTATCACCTGAAACATTACTATTTGAAAAAGTAAAGTCAACAGTAAATATTGAAGCTGTTATTCTATTTTCTCCATCTAATGTATCTTGCCTTGTTATATTATATTGACTTGAGTTATTCGATGTTAATACATAGCTTGGCGCTTCAGGGAAATAATAACCACTATCAGCTGTAAACATTTTCATAAATACAGTTTCTACAGATCCGTTATTACCAGAGTCTGTGTATGGTATGTTTGTTTCAGAAGCGGGTGAAGCATTAGATACTGTAGATGAATATGTTCCACTTAAAGCATATGTAATAAGATCTGCATCTCCATCTATGTCTATAGTTATTGTAGTATCTCCAGACGGCATTACATAAGCGTCATCTAAATCTACGTCTACAATAACTGTGTTACCTATAATTCCAGCAGCTGAGCTGTCAGATAGCGCTATTGAATTTATACCGCTAACAACTCCAGTGTTATTTGTGAAATTACTAGCTGAAACAACATAGCCTGGATTTGGTGAAATTACTAATTGTGCATTTTCACTTCCTATAGCATCTCCTCCTGTTTTTGATAAACTAGAGGAGTTAATAGTACAATTTGTTAAAGCCATATTAATCGTTGTTTTCTTGTATTGTTAAAGTAAATTCTGTAGTAGAGGTATCTCCTGTTGAGTTAGCTAATGAACCAATACCTTGAGTAGAAAATTCAGAAGAATCTAATGAACCTGTTTGATTATCATTATCCCAACTATTCTCGTTACCTTTTATAAAGTTATAGTATATGCCCTCTTTAGCTATAAAGCTAGGTACTTTACCATCTTGCATATCTGTTTTTATATTAGCACATGACCAATCTTTACTTCCTTCGTATGCTAACGTTTTAAAGTTCTTAATATTAGATCTAGCTTCATTAAATATTAATTTAACGGTAGATTTATATTGTGTACCATAAAAGTTATTTCTAGTATCATTATTGTGTGACCATATTTGGCTTCCTTTAAACGTGTAAAACACATTGTTTAATGATACACCACTTTCTGGTATAAATGACTTTCTAGTAGGCCAACCTCTTAATCCATGTTTATATGAAACAGTTTCATCACTAAATGAAATATTATAACAATTTGAATAGTCATCATAGCTACCTATAATAACAGATTCTTGTGCTAGCTTATCAGAGAAGTAGTCAGACATACCTTGAGAAGATATTTCTTCTAATCCATCTGTAGATAACCTTAATACAACACCTCTGTTTTTATCTGTAAAAAATACTCTAAATCCGTATTGTGCAAAGCTTTCTGGATTTTTAGATATACCATATTCTCCGGCATAAGCAATAGCTTGACCTAAAACATTGGTATTAGAAGTAACGTTAGCGTTACCATCAGCGTTAAATAATGCATCTTTATTAGCAAGTACTTTTAAAACTTTGTCTTCACATAAAGTAATTAAATCAGTATTTCTCGCATGAAGCTTTTGTATTGACCCATATGCAGGATTTAAATCTTTAGTTATAGGTAATGCTTGAATAAACTGGTTTAGTCTATTTATACCTGACGTAGAATTAAATATCTGAGAAAATATAAAACCGCTTTCTCTTCTTTCTTCAGCATAAGGCTCATCTAATACTGCAGATACCTTAACACCTTTACCAATTCTAGTAGCATTAAAATCATCTCTAATACGATCAGATTCAACACCATTCCCGAATGAATAGCAATTGAACCAGTCTAATGTTTTAGTTGTGTTTAAATTGTTTACGTGTATAGCATCTGAAGCTTCGTAGTAAATATCTAATTCGATGTTCTCTTTAGGCTCAGTTTCAAATATTGCAGGGTTCTTGGAAGATAATATATTGTTATCATCAGATATTAACTCTTCAACAATTTCTACACCTGTTACTGTACCAAAACCACTTTCAAATTTTCTATCTAATGTACATCTTACTTGTTTCCTAGAGTTACTAGCTAATCTTCTTGTACCTCCAATACCTGTCCATCCTCTTCTGTGATATTCTACTGTAGAGTCTGTAATTGTATATACTTCACTTTTGTTTCCATTAGCATCAGTAAATCTAACTAAAGTATTAAAATTCGATAAATGATCATCTATTATAGGATGCGTTGCGCTACCTGTAGATATTGGTGAATCTCCTCCACCACTATATCCAGCCCATCCAATACCAAACCAGTTTGACTGCGCTATTGGTTTTCTTATATCGTTAATCCAATTGTTAGAGTAAGGAGCTTTTGTATCTGTAAAACCAAATCCTTGAGTTCCATCTCCAGGACCAGTATTAGCTATAGTGTTAGGAATATCAGCACTGTCTAATATACCGTATCTTGTTTCAGCAGATGAAAATGTTTTAATAATGTTATTGTTAAAATGAACATCTCTATTTATTTTAACAAAGAATCTACCTATAAATTCGGGCTTGTTATCAACAACTTTTTCTTTTACAAAAATTTCAAACGTACTACCTTGCACTATAGAATCTAAAAAGCTTTCTTCAAGAGGCTCTTTTATGGTAACTCTGTATACATCGTCTGTGCCTGTAGGTCCTCCTGATGTTATTTCATAGTTTCTTGTAACGTTACCTCCTGATTTTATACTTATTAAGTTTCCTGACTTAAAATCATTTCTAAAATTAGGATTACTATCGAAAGTAGGTCCGTCAAATTCAAACGTAAGTTGATCTACACCTGGAATAGAAGCCGCTCTAGCTTCTACATCAGCACTGGATATTGTTTTAATGCTTTCTTTTATATATAAAGGAGCTTCGTTAGATATATCTAAAACCTTGTATTTAGTATCAGAAGTTACAGCGTCATCACTATTGTGCTTCTTTTTTAAAAATAAATATGTATCTTCTTGTACTTTGTTTCTTTCAGAAGAAGGAAAAGAAAGCCAAACGTTACCATCTTCAGCTAAGTAAAATCTGTCTAAAGCTAAATTATAATATTCATTCGATGTTTCTTTTATAAAATATTTAAAGTGTGTTGCAAAACTTGGTGCTGATAGAAGATTTATTTTAGCAGTTAGTGCATTTTTTTTATTTGCAAATGAACCATCTAGTATTAAAGAGGAGTTAGGGCTTGTGAATACAGGTGTTTCTCTACCGTATTCATCTTTCCAAACTACACCTAATTGATATGTTCTTTTTGTTTTTATAGACTCTTCTGGAGAACCAGGAGATGTATGAGGTAAACTACTAAAGCTAAATTCCAGATTTAAAGTTTCGTCTACATTAAAGTTCTGTATGTAGTTACCGTATACTATTCTATTACCAACGCTTTCTTGAGCTTTTGCTCTTAAAGGCACGTTATCCCAAGGCCTTAATATTTGGTTAGCCTCTATAACTTTATGAATAAGTTCAGATTCAATCACTATCTCAGGGCTATCTAAAGGAACAGTATCAACACTATAAACTAGATTGTTGTTTGTTTCCTTATATAAAACCTCAATTTCAATAACGTCAGCTGGAGGCACTTCTAATCCATGTACTCTTACGTACCTTAAATTGTTAACCATTCCAGCATTATGCCCGTCTGAAGATTTATATTCAAAATTACCTGGAATAAAAACAGCTTGTGTAAATGGAGAAAATGTGGAGTATTGTCCGTCATTGTATTTCCATCTATATGCGAATCTTGGAAACTTATATTCAAACATTGCCCCATCTTCTTCTAAAACAACTTCCCATGTTAACGACTCATTCGGCAAGTCCGAAGGTATCGCTAATATAGTCGCTGTTATATTTGAAAATTGAATAGTACCAGAAGCTATCTGTAATACAACTTCAAATTCGTTTATGCTATTATCAGCATCTGCATATTCTGTTTTAAAAGAAAGTATATCGCCTACTTGGTAATTAGGCGGTTGGCTAAAAGAAACACTAACTGTGCTGCCGGAGGGTATGGATTGAAAATCAGGACCTCCATCTATCAGTTCTGTGAAGTTTTTAAATACAGACAATGTATTTATACCTGTTCCAGTTCCGGATCTCTTAGAGTCCTTCTTTTCAATTGATGGAGCAGTTAATGGAGACTTTTTAATAACAGTTGTATCTGCTTCTATGAAATCTCTACCATATATTTCTGTATGGTTAGCAAATCCGTTTGTAGATGCAGCTGAAGCTTCTCTAAATCTTTTTATGTTGATGCATTTAGGTTCGCTGTTATCATCTGTAAAGAATAATAAATCTTCTATGATATTAATACCAGTTATTAATTTATCTTTTGAAAAATTTAAAACGTTATTCTTATCAACTATAATAGGATTTACAACATTGATGCTTTGGTTATATTCTATAATTGCGTCTACAGTGTCTGAAGTTACAAACCAGTATATACATTCTGTTTTATCAAACCTAATTGATCCAATAGTTTTTGACTCGGGTGGTAATCCAAATATATCAAAACCACTTACTTGGTTGTTGTATTCCGTATATACTTGTGTATCAGCGTTATAAGCTCTGTTTATGATAGCTTTATTACCTAATATATTTTCTATAGCACCAACATCTCCATCTTCTGAGCTAGATACTTGTATATTCAAAGCATCTCTATACTCTCCGTTAGGAAGTAACCTTTCGTCAAGGTCCTTGTTCATTTTACCTGACGTAAATAACCTTTTCAATTCTGGCATACTCTAATGTTTTATTTGCTTAGATTTGTTTCGCATTACTTGCGCAATCTCTTCAATTTTAATATTTGATAATCTTATTTTTGCATTTCTTCTTGCAGCAGCGGCTTCTCTTTTAAATCTAGATACGATGTACTCTTGTGTATTTGCTCTAGTAGCTAAAATAGCGTGAGCAATATATTTGTAAATAGCTTCTTCTGCAAATTTATGCACAACCATTTCTTCGTCAGTACCTAAACCGTCTGAAATATATTTTAACGTAACGATTCTATTAACCATAGAAGAGTCAAAATATATAATGCCTTGCAAAGGATCTATATAAAATACACCATTAATCTGTGAATGTTCCGGGTTTAATCCATACCTTCTTCCAAACGTTGCCTCATTAAGCAAATCCCCATTATTTATATTTTTTATATAATCTTTACTATGACTTTCAGATGATTGAAATTTTTTTCTAGTTTCAGATTCATCAGCGGTTAGTATCTCTCCGTTTTGTTCGTCAAATAAATACTCCAGGTTATTGTCTTGAAGTATCGGCAATGGATTACTAGTCTTACTTGCCGGGTATATAATTCTTTCTATACCGCTTTGATCAGTCCAAGTTAGCTTAACGTAGTTAACGTAGTCCTTAGGTAATATAAAGCTTAAATTTGGTCCAATTTCAATTTCTTGAGACTTCATTGAAGGTAATAAATCAAAACTAAACTCTTGCAATGCTCTTTGTGCATGAAATGCTACATCAGTACGTTTTGCTTTTGATATTATTTTTTCTTCACCTACGTAAGATATTATGAAGTTATTGACTATATCTTTTAGGCTAGTAAATTGATAGTTCCCGTAATTTTCATCAAGACTATTCCAATTTCCATCTGGGCCTAAATAATATTGTTCATCTGTTTTATTTATTAAACCCATACGTTATGATTTTTGTTGTTGTACTTTTTGATTGTCTTCTTTGTCAAATACTTGGTAAACATCCAAGTTTCTTGTAGATATTCCAGCTAGCTCTAATATTTTAAACACTAATTCTACTTCTTCTGATTTATGCAGTTCAAAATTAACGGAGTTAGATGCATCGTATAAAGCTTCACCTAATACTGTACGGTAAGCCCAAGACACTTCTGCTGGGTTTTTAATATATTGTATATCTATTTTGTTTATATCTGTTATTTCGCTATCTCCATAAACTTTTATACCTTGAGATGTAGATATAAATATAGGTCTAATGTTTTTTGGTTTTGTTAGGGGAGATGAATTTATGTATAAAAATTCATTAGCGTTAATTCTTTCAGCTTCGATGCTTTCTGTAGATGTAACCCCGAATGCATCTGTTGTTTGATTTTTATATACAACAGAACCTAGTCGATACAAATCGCTAGGTAAAGAAAAATAAGATCCACTTCTAGAAACAAGTGGTCCTATAGTTTCAAATATATTTATTTTTTCATTTAGTAAGGTAAGCATATCTGAATACTCTGTACTGTTACCAGATATTCTTCCAAACTGGTTTATGTCATAGAAGTATTGTTCAAATAAATCCTGTTGTGCTTGATTAGCAAACAAATTAAATTCTTGTGGCGTTAAATAGCCTCTTTGTTCTTTATTAAGTATACCAAGTACTCTTTGGTAAACTGTATCTATGCTTACACTCATATTTTTTATTATTTATAATAGTTGAGCCACGATTACAGCAGCTCAACCACTATAATGTAACTTTAATTAAGTTTCTTTAAAATTGCTTTGTAAACTTCCATTCCTTCATCTGTCTTAAAGTAAGCAGCTAAAGCTGAATATGGATGCTCATCAAAAGGTACAGTCATTAATTTTCTATTAGAAGAACCGTAAGTGAATGTACGTTGGTCTGCAGATAATGTTAATATATTCGCTTCAGTAGCTTTAATTCCTACATTACGTAATTTCACATTGTCATCATTAGCTAATTCAATAAATAATTCTGGATTACGTTTAGCGAAAATAAGTAAGTCTCTTTTTAATTCGCTAGAAGATAAGTCAGATACTTCACTTCCGTATTCTGCTCTTAATACAGCTTCTGCTGCATCAATATCCATTTGTCTAGCTAAAGAAACTGCTTCAAATTCTAATTCAATCCAATCTATTTCATTAACAGAATTTCCAACAGGATCAAACTCGTAATATATTTTATCTTTTAATGGGTGATATAAAGAAAGTAATTTTTGTAATACTACATTTTCTTTTTTCACAGTTATTTGCCCGTCTCTCATTATGATTCTACCTAATGTAGAAGTTCCTTGTTGTTCATCTGCAAAGGGAGACTGCTGATTTGTAGCGTATCTTATTTCTCTTTGATACCCTAATTCTTTATCAAAATAAAGTAAAGGTTTTTTACTTGAATGTTTTGATGGTATTGTATATACTAAAGGAGATTTATTTGTTTTAAGAACATAAGTTCTATCTTTAAATTCCCAAGTTGGTTTCTTTTTAACTGGTGGTGTTGCCACAGCAGCTGGTTCTTGAGGCGCAACCTCAACTTTTTTTGCTGGCGCTTTTTTTGTTGCCATAATATAATAAAATTAAAAAAATTGATAAAGGTAATATTTACCCTCATCGATAAGACAAGGGTAATTATTACACTAATTTATACCTATGCTGGTAAGTTTTTCAATAACACAAAGTTATTAGCTCCTTGTACACATAAACATCTTTCTGATAAGAAGTGAACGTTCATTGCATCTTCGTCGCTTGTATAGTTTCCACCTACAGATCCAGTAATCCAAGATTTCATTTTTCTATCATCTGCTTCAGAAGCTCTGTAACGGATATGTAAGAAAGGTCTTGAAATATTTTTACCTAATTGTTGGTCGTAAACAGTAGAAGTTCCTGCTGGTACAATAACACCTTCAACATCTCCAACTAATCCACGAGTAGTTGAATCGTTTAAGTATTTCCAGTCAGTCTTATAAAAGTCATAAGAACCTCTTCTGAATCCTGAGAAACCTAAGTTTAAAGCCATATCTTCGTTATTGTCGAATACACCATAAGATGTTCCTCCAGCTCCGTAAGAATTTTGCTTAGCTAACATATTATCGATACCTAAAGAAGTAGCTCTATCTAAGAAAAGCATGTTTTCTTCAATCGCTCCTTGCTTATCTAACTCTTGTAAGATTGCATCGAAATCATCTAAACCATTAGTTCCACCAAAGTCTTGATCGTTGTACTGTAATCCTCTGCTTTCTAATGCAGCGAATAAACCTTCAGAACCTGTAAGTTCAGAACCACCACCAAATCCAGCACCTGGAGTAATTGGAGACGCAGCTTTTTCAGCTTCAATCATAGACATTTCTAATTGGTCTTCGAAACGGATTCTTGCTTCGTGCTCAGACTTTAAGTACCATAAGTAACCTGAAGTTCCAGACTCAGTTGCTACTTCTACCCATCCGATAGATGCAGTATCAGAACCGTTAACAGCGTATTTATCTCTTAAGATAATTGGTTTGTTGCTAAACTGGCTGAATGCACCGTCAATAGATGTACCAGCTTTTTCAGTTCCTTTTGCATATTCAGAACCGTATACAAATACTTTTACGTTTCCAGTACCAGTTACAGTTAATGCTCCAGCGTATCCAGCTACAGTTAAAGTAGCTACAGATCCAGAAACAGCAACGTTAGATACATATGCTTTTTCAACTACTAATCCAGCAGCATCAGCAACAACGATAGTTGCTCCTTTACCAATAAGGTTTTTACCTCCTGGAATTGTAATAGATGTAGCAGATACTACAGTAGCATCATCATAAGCTACGTGTAATCTTCCTTGCTCAGACCAAACTACTTGATCAGAAGCCATTGGCATCTCTGCTCCTACCATTCTTAAGAATCCTGATACAGTTCTGTTTCCGTATCTTTCAACTTCTTTTTCATACACTTCTGGTAAGAATTGTTGTGTAAATGTCATGTCAGCTAATGATAAATAGTTATCATTAAACAACGCTTGCGTTGGACGTGGCGTTAGGTGATTTAATGCAGCACCTGAATTGTTAATTGCCATAATTTTAATTTTTTAAATTAGTTATCGTTTTGTTCTTATTTTCAATTTTGAAGAACTCTGCCCACCAGATATTGATTTAACCGTCCAGCCATTAGAAGCAATAACATTCTCGTGTGAGCCCCTAGGGTTCATGTCAATGTTCTTAGCTTTCGAAACTACGTTTTTTAAAGCATCTGCTTTACCTTGTTCGTAGAAGTGGTTTGCAATAGCATCTGGATTCATAGCTGTAAATAAAGACTTGTGATACCCTGCGGCGTCCGACATTTCATTTTTATCGTTCAAGAACTTCTTGACAAAATTATTAATGTCACTTTGTTGTGTCTTAACCTGATCTACATTGTTAACTTTAAACCTAAATTTCTTTTCCCCAACTTTGTATTCAAAACCTTTGAATTCATCAGAGAATAGATTTTCTGTTTTCTTTTTAAATGTAGATACCTGTTGTTCAGCTAATTTGGTTTGCTCTTCATTTTCTTTTGTATAGCGATTGAAAAAGTCTACCGCTTTTTTTTGTTCTGGATTTAATTTAGACCCAGCTTTTATTTCGTCGTAATACTTGCTTTTTAAACTATCTAAATGATTCTTAGCTTTAGATAATGCTTGTTTACGTTCTAACTTTTTTAAACGAACATCACGTTCTTCATCGATGTCTTCGTCATATGAAAACTTATCTTCTATTAAGAAGTCAATATCCTCTTTATCTAAATCAGGATTTGTGCTTTCATAATATTCTCTTAGCAATTGATCTTCATTCAACTGAGAATAATCAGTGTTTAACTTTACGTAATCCTCAAGACTACCTCCAGTTTCGTTCATAAACTCAACTACCTTCTGTATATTCTCAGGTAATTCAACACCGTTTTCTTCTTCTTCAGCTATAGCTTCTTGTATCTCTTCATTAAGATCTTCTGCTTGTTCAGCTATTTCTTCCTCTGTTACCTCTTCAATTAAGTTTTCAGCAACAGTAGGTTCACTTTGCTCAGATACAACTTCTTCTTGAACTTCTTCAACTACTTGATTAACAGCTACTTCAGGTTCGTTAGTTGTTTCTGGAACAGCTTCTTCAGCTGGTTTGTTCAACTCATCCAAATTTACTTTGATGACACCATCGTCACTATAAGACATAGGTGCTTTAGTTTCTTCTGGTTGAGAAGCTACTTGTTCAGTATTTTCAACTGACTCATTATTAGTTCCTTCCATGATAAAATATTATATAATTATTACTATTATTATTACTTAGGCTCAAAGGAACCTAAGTTGAAATCACCGCTAAGTATATCGTTTCCTGCAGATTCGAAATTCTTAGGAGGTAAATTGTTTTGTCTTTGTTGTATTAATTCGCTTTGTTGAGTAGCCTGCAATTCAGTTCTTTTATCTTTACGATCTTCTTTTTCTTTAAGCTCTGATTTCTTATTATCCACTTCAATGCCTTTTAAACGCATATTCATTTCAAATTCTAATTGCATTAACTCTTTCTTTAATTTAGCTTCTTGCATTAGTTTTTGCTGATCTATTTGAGCTTTAGCTTGTTCGATAGCAATTTTCTGTTGTGTTAACGCTTGACCTTTTTCTACTTCAGCTTGAGCAGCTACTTGCTGAGCTTGAGCATTTGCATTAGCTTGTGCTTGTATATTCTCTTGCTGCATTTTTTGGTCGTTAAGCTGCTTTTCTTTTCTTCTTAATTTAAGTAATTGATTAGCTAGTTTAATATTTTTTATTTCTCTTAAATCGATAGCATCGGATAAATCAATTAACCCTGAAGATACAGCTGCTTGAATATTGTTTTCTAACACACCTTTTTCTTCTTCGTCAGGCGCTAATTCAATAAATATACCAAAGTCATATAAATGTAAATCTTTCATTTCAGATAAAACAGCAACGTTCTGGTTACCAATTTTATTAATAAAAGATTCTTTAGTTGGCGAGTATTCAATAATATCAGATATTCTTAATGATAAGTTTTCACATAAATCTGATGTTAAAAATAAACTACCATTTAATATGTGCCTTGTTGCTGTGTTTGAATTTGCAGCAGCTAACTTTTGCACACCTACTAAAGCTCTTGAATCAGGAGTACTTCCATCTCTAGCTTCATTTAATCCCGTTACGTCTCTAATCATTTGTAAGTAATAATTATACGTAGCTATTAAACTTTGCAGCTTAGCTCCTCCAGATCCTGATGATATTTCTTGAATAGGTATTTTACCTGGATTCATATCACCTTCTTGTGTAAATGATCTACCAATTACAGAACCTGTTTGGAAAAACATATTCAATGCCTCTTGTGGATTGTAATTTGTACCGTTACCTAAATCAACCTCAGCTAAACCATCAGCATCTAAATAAACACCATCTGGCACCATTCTAGACATTACTTGCTGTAACTTTAAATGCGTAAGCTGAATCATATCTGCAAACCCTGTTATACGCGATACGATACTCTCTATCTTACCTTTGTACATTCTAGGTGCAACAATACTGTAATTCATTTTAACCTTAGTATAATCGCTCTTAGGGCGTATCATATTTTTAGCTAGCTCCCACTTTAACATTCTACCACCTAATATCTTTACACCTTCGTATAATACTTCAAGTGATTGAGATAATTTAGCAATACCATATTCCGCTATGATTTCTTCTGGCGGATTAAAGGTATCATCTTTAGGTATAATTTTAGCAGCTCCTGTTGCTGTTTCCTTTACTTTATAAACATCATTAGCAAAAGTCTTATAGTTAAAATATAAAACCTGTACAGTATTAGAATCATCTTCGTCGTAGTTTGACAATGTTCGATCATAAAAACCGTTGTTACTCGATGATTGCGAAGATATTTCTTTTAAGTCTTCGTTAGTTAGATTTGGAAATTGCTTTTTTAATTCGTTTAGGTGTACTCTTCTTACTTCACCTACATAATATATATCATCAAAATAAGGCGATTCTGTATAAGACCATATTAAATTAGCAGGATCTACGTAATCAACTTTTACACCCTCTGATTTATTAAAATGATTTTTAACAGCTGCAATACCCAATGTAGTTAAATCGTAGTTGCATCTTCTTCTAACTAAATCGTACTTGTTACCATCAAGTAGCACGTTGATAGCTTGTTCTTCAGCGATTTCAACTTGTTGCTTGTAGCTTAGTTGCATGTGAAGCTCTAGCTCTTCTTTATTTTTAGGTAAGTTTTCTGGATCGTTTTCAAACAAATTCACTCCAAACTCTTGTGCAGCAAACTCATTTAATTCTTTTGTTTGCATATCACGTAACAAAGATTCCATATACTTCGTTCTTTTTTCAACTCCGTATGGATCTTGTGAATATGCTTTAACATCAAAAGATCTTTCTGAAATACCATTAACTACTATATCTACAAATTTAGGTATAATAGGTACTGGCTTCCAGTCTAAATTTAAATAAGACAAATCACCATTAATAGATAATTCATCTTTATACTTTTGTATAGACTGTTCACCTCTAGCGTACAATCTTAAATTATGAAATGTATTTTGATTACTCTTAAATCTACCAAGACCATTATCTGATCTAAACCACTCGTTTTCGATAGCTCTACCTACAGATGTTCCGTAATCGATAGACATCTTTTCCGCATCGCTAGCTATCTGGCTTGGAAAATAATTTGTTATAACTGACTCAGCCATATTTTTATTTTTCTATTAATTTTGAAAATGCACCATTATTGGTGTACTTAGCTATTTTTAAATTTAATTTTTGCTTTTGAACCTGAGCAACAGGTCTATACAAGTTTTTGTTGCAAGCCATAATTGCTAATCCCGAACTAATAGCAGCATCAAATTTTGTTCTATTGTTTATATCAAACCTAGCCCAATCATTTAAAGTCTGAGAGAAATACATTGATCCATATTGTCCGTCTTCTTTTAATCCTACATATTGATTTATATATGATTCAATTGCAGCAGCATGGGCTTGCTTTATATCTTCACTAGAGTTTGGTATTCCACCAATTTCTTTTTCTGTTGTAGATAGTTTATTCCAAATTCTATCAGGTCTATTCATAGAGTAACCTCTATAACCTCTTCTTTTAAAATAATACAATAATCTAGGTTTATTGTTTTCAGCTAATATTGGCATTCCGTAAAATACACAAGCCATTAAAACGTCTTCAAAAAATATCTCAGCTGTTTGAGGTCTAGCTACATATTCTAAAAAGAAAGTATTAGGTGGTGCGTCTTCCATACTGAACTTAGTTAATCCATGCAATGCTCCTTTAGATCCTCTACCGTCTGTTGTTCCTGATATATCATAACTATCACAACCAAAAGCGCCCATGTGTTCGTTACCTGGATATTTTATACCTTTCTTTATTATTTGTCTATTCTGTAAGTTTAAACTAGGTACCCACGTAACTTTAAATCTGCCATTAGGGTTAGGTGTAAATTTAACTGTTGTATCTTTTATTCCGTCTTCCCATTGAAAGCTACCAGTAGTAACTACATTAGTATTACGCAAATCCTCATTATAATCAACCTGTTCGTATATTTTTGCTAAATTAAATATACTATTTTTTGCTTCATCTCTAAAAGCGTGATCCTCAGATCTAGGAAACTGTCGGTAGTATTCGTTTAAAGCATCTTGATCTCCTTTTAAACCATCAACCTCATTTTCCCAATGTTCTATAACCCCTATGTCTATAACATCCCCTAAAGGTCCCTTGCAAGGTTCCTCTGGTGTATTAAATACAGGCATACCATATTCGTCTATAAATCCTTCAAAGTTCCATTCCATTGGTATAAACAATGCATATAACCCAGATTTAGTTTGACCATTACGGTTTCTTTTGGTAACGTCAGATGATTGATATAACTTTTTAAAGTTTTCACCTCCTTTGTCTAATGCATTCGATGTTGACCCCATCATACACTTACCAATAATCCTAGAACCTAATCTTAAACACGTTTTAGTAACTCGCCAGTTATTTAATATATTGTCAGGCTTTTCCCATTTACCACTTTCATCATGAACTAATAACTTTAGTTTCTCACCATCATAACTGTTATCACCTGTATTTTTCCAGTCAATTGTTGTATCTAATCCTTCAAGTAATTCTTGCTCAGATTTTGTTTTTATAGATTTTCTAGTTAATCTACTAGCTGGTATTCTATAAGCCAATTCTGTTTTAGGACGGTCCATACCATCTTGTATTGGTTTAAAGAAAAAAGGATAGTTAGAAGATATAGGTACAACCTTATCTGTAAACATCTTTTTCGCATCGCTACCAGACTTTGATAAAATACCAAACCTTGCATCACTAGATATTGTTGCCTGATTTACCGTTTCTCCTGAAGCCATAAAAGAAAAACCAGAACGTCTGTTTTTTAAATAAGCCATTCCGTAACATCTATCATCCGCTTTACAGGCTTCCCAGAATATGAAGAACAATCTATTAGCTTCTCTAAAGTCTGGTTTACCAACATCAATCTTAGACCATTGCAAGTACATATAATGTGTACCTGTTATATAAGTTGCTTTATTTTTATTCCAAAACCAGTGCCCTTCATCTCTGCGTCTGAATTCTTCATCTATATAAGGCTCCCACGACTCTTTAAAAGCGTCCGGATAATCTCTCCAGTCAAATACACTATTTATAGCTTTTAGCTCTTTAGGATATTCCTGTGGAGTCCATTTGCTATTTGTTTTATCAATTTTTTTTGGTTCAGGTGGTAGAGCGATTTTTAAATTCTGTATATTATATATTTCGCCTATTGTACCAGTTCTACTTATAACAACTACATCGTGTTCTTTATTGTAACCGTACTTCCATTTCTTAGACCTATTCATCCTTGAAATAGTGTTACTTCTTATAGGTGTTATCACCTTGTACAAGTCTTGCTCGTACATTATTTAGATCTTTTTTCTGCAAACCCTTTAAAAGCTTGCTTAGCGTTATCTTCTTTAGGTTTATTCTCAAGTAAGTTTTCTTCTTCTTGTAACCTATTTAATATTTCAAAAGCATCAAAAATAGCTAACTTCTTTGTAGCTGCAGCGTTTTTTAATCTGTCTGCAGATATATCATCATCTGAGTCTACAATAGCTTCCTTAGCTACTTTTATTAATTCCTCAACTGCTTTTTGTCCAGCTTGGATTATATTCTTCTTCGTTTCCTTGACGTTCATATTTAATTGTAATTGAATTGGTTGGCACTCTGTAGTATTTCTGGTTGTCTATGATAAACTCATATTCACTACCAGGTTTAAAACCAACTAGATCTTCTTCTTGAACATTAGTTAATTCAGGGTCAACTGTTTTAATAACGCCTATTAAAGGTTTTTCAAAATCTGTAGAAAACATTTTAGTTTCTTTTACAGGTTTTACAAAGTTAAACCCCTTACAAGCTTCCCATTTTTCACCTTTATTAAAAGCGAATATTTGATCGGGATGTACAAAGTACGTATTTTCTTCGTGATAACTTTTGCTGTTTTTTTCAACACCCCTAATATCTCTAAACCTTCTAAAAACATTGTGGTGTACAACAACTTTATCTCCTTCACTTATGTTGTTTGGATTATCAAGACATACGTATTTTACAACTCCTATCCTACTAACATAATTATGATTGTGTAATTCTGTGTTTAAAATAAGTTCAGATCCGTCAATGCTCTTCTTATTGTCATATCTTCCTTCGAAAGGCTCTATAACAAAATTAAACATTCCTTTCATTAATATTCTAAATCAAATTCTACTGCAATTGCCATATTCTTATTGAATTCCTTCCATGGCAATATCTCATCTTTTTTCTTTATAAATATAGAGTACTTATCTTCGTCTTCTATTATATTAACTATAGTATGGCCACCATACACTTCCTGTCCAACAGAATAGTGCATGGCGTCATTCTTATAGTCTCTACCTATACTAATTTTCCTTACTAGGCTCATTCTCTTTAATGTCTCCTGTTTGGATGTCAATAGAAACAGCACCGTATTCTTTCTCTAGTTCTGCTTGCATTGCTTGTAGTTCAGTAGTTGCTTGTTGAGCTCCGTGTAGTAATTCGTGTTTTTGTAACTCGATTCCACCTAATTGCATTTGGAAGTTATTTACTTTACCAATTGCTCCTTGCAACTCTTTTAATTGTTCTTCTGTTAATTTACTCATTTTTATAAAATTTAATTGTTATACTTAAGATATTAATTACGTGTTATTTGTTTTTTGTAACGGTTTTAGATTTTTCCCACGTTCTTCCTACAAAATAAGCTCCGTATACGGTAACTAGCAATGTTTGGAATATTGGAATGTATTCTTTAGCTACTTTAAAACCTCCTATATTACCATCAAAAAAAGATAATATAGTAAATATAAATGTTAGATATATAAGTACTAAAGGACGAATGTTTTTAGATAACCAACTATCACTATCCATATCAGCTTTCCATCGTTCAGTAACTTGTTCTTGCGCTTCTTTATCAGCTTTCTCAAGAATCTCAGTTATCTTCCTTTGAGCTTCTAGTTTTTCTTCTTTACTAGTTGTTAGATTATCTATAACGCCACCTAGGTCTTTTATAAGACTTCCCGTAAGCCACTTAAATATCTTGTTCATAATATTATTTTCTTGCTGCTCTTTTCTTAATTCTTTCTTCTCTTCTTTTTAATCTTCTGGCTTTTCTTACATTACCACTAGCTAATGCAGCTTCACCTTTAGCTCTAACACCTGCAGCTCTAGTCAACTTATTTGCTTTAGCTTTAGATACTTCTTCAACTTTAGGTTTAATAGTTGTACGTGACTTAGTTTTCATAGGATCAAGAGCTACCGCTTTTTTTCTAGGTGGTGTAGCTTTATTTTTGCTTTTAACATCCCATCCTTTACCGGCTTTTTTAGATGCATTTTGACGCTTAGCTTCTTTTATATAAGTAGCTTTATCCATTTTACCATAAGTTTTCATATCCCTATTTTTGTAGGCTGCATCGTATGAAGTTTTTTTAGTTGTCTTAGGGGGATCGTTTTTAGGAGTATCAGTTTTAAATGGATCGTTTTTAAAAGGATCTTTATTTTTAGGAAAGCTATATCCACTTGATAAGGGATTAGTCTTTACATTACTAGCTTTAGGTACACCTGGAAAGCCTCCGCTTGAATTTGGAGCGGGTTGTGCTTTTATATTTTTATTTCGTATTGCTTCTTTCTTATATCTATCTTTGTACTTAGACTCAAACCCTGCGATTTCTTTTTTTGCTTTATTAATTTTTCTATATTGAGCTGAATTTGCTACACCTTTCAAACTAGTGTCAGGAGCTTTTAAAGCAGTCTTTTTATTAAGCTCATATTGTGTTTTAGCTAAATCGTATTTTTTATTTTTTCTATCCGATTCTTGTTTTTTTCTATCTGCTGCATTTTGAGCCATTTTTTTTTGGTAGTTAGATCCGAATGGTTCATTGGTAATTTTTGCAGGAGAAGACATTGATTTATCAATAGCTGTTTGACGAGCAGTTTCATAACCACTCATTTTACCATCTTTGTTTAAATCACCCTTCATTTTTGCTACAGATCCAACATTTAATAAAGGATCTTGTACCATACCGCCTTTTGTAGTTCTTTTTAATTTCGCTGTTATTGGTGAACAGCCTTTTTGCTTATAAGCCATAATATATATATTTATTTATTTTTTAACAATTCCATCTACGTCTAGCAGCTCTACCTCTTTCCGATGTCCAACTTTTAGATCTAGCACAAAACGCTTTTCTTCTTTTAGCAGCTTTACCCCCTGGTTTTAATTTAGAAGGATCTTTAGTAACAGCAGTTTTTAATTTACTACCTGGATTATCTGCTCTATATTTTTTTACTCCTTTAGAGGTCATTCCCCCCCCTGCTGCAGCACCAGTTCCTGTAGGATTTGCTTTGTTGTAATATCCTTTAGATTTTTTACGTGAAGGAGCATCTCCTTTCTTCTTGAATGGTGAATTGTTTTGTATATATGCCATAACTATTTCTTTTTACCGTAACCTTTCATTTTAAAACCAGATCTCATAGGAAAGCCAGATCTTTTTAAAGCCTCTTGCCTAGCTTGTTCTAACTGTTGGGTTTCGGTTCTTTCTCCTAAACTTACATCTCTATCGTAAAGATATGCTTTACCTGCTCCTGGAGCTAACCCTGATTGCTTAGAAAGACTACCTCTTTTTGAAGCTGCAGTAAAATCTTCAGCCTTCTTAGTAGCTATGTCAGATTTTATTTTTAAACGTGCCGTTCTTTTGGAATTACCTTTACTTTCAGCGTCCTCTAACCTATTTTTAGCTCTAGCTGCTTTTAGCCTTGCTCTTTTTTCGTCTCTATAAGATTTTTTAGTATCTCTAGATTCTTGACGTCGTTCTTGAGGTGTAAACACATCTCCTTTTACAGCTGTTTTTAATTTAGCGCTGTAATTTAAATCATCTCCTGGAACAGTTTTAGTTGTTTCTGTAACTATCTCCCCTTGTTCGTTTGCACCTACATTAGCATTCATTCTTCTTCTTTGCTCAGGTGTTAAAGCATTCCATTCTGCATCAGACATTTTTTTGCCTTGATAGCTTGATTTTGTAGTTTCAGTTACTTGCTTGTCCTCTCCTTTATCAGATCCGTAAGCATAAGCCGCTCCTTTTATTAAAGCTTCATTCGCTTTGAATGGTGATTGTTTAGCTTTCGCTGTTATTGGTGTACATTTACTCATATTATGAATTTTTATAAGCCTCATCTTCCCAAGGCAGTTGTTTAGCACCCTCATTCATAGTTGCTCTTGAATAAACTCGGGCTGGTGATCTTGTATCTTTTTTCCACGTTACCGTATTATCAGTGTATTGCAATTTACCTTGCGCCATCTGATCCATATGTACTTTCTCGTGTGCAACGGCTTTTTCTTTTTCTTTACCTTTTAAAGACTTATCTATAAATATAGTTCCATCGTTATTTGCTTCTGCCATAATGTCACCTTCTAAGTTCTTTTTAAAAACTGGCGTATTATATGTAGAAGTTTCTTTGTCTATACCTACTAGGTCTGAAAAGTGTTTAAGTTTAAATGCCATTATCTTTCTTTATCTTTTATCATATCATCAATAGCCTTGTTAAAGACTTTATCTGTATATGTTTTATTATTATAGAATACATTACTTCCTTTACATACTGGTAAATCTTCTTCACCTAATAAAATACGATATATTCTTGTTATTAATTGTTGTCCTTTAAAAGATACTTTATACACTGCGTATTTAGACGATGTTCGATTTCGTTCTTTAAAAACATCTATCCAACCTTCTCTTCTTAACCTCTCCCATCTATTTTTATCCCAACTGTATGTATACGAACCGTTTATAAAATCATTACGTGTAAATAATTTTTTACAGTCCAAGTAAACTAGTAGTTCTAAATCAGCATCGGTAAAGCCATAAGTCTTACGAGCCCATCTTCTGACAAGCCTGTAATACTTAAGTAAATTCATATCACGAATATCCTGAGCTGTTATTCTCATTCTACCAGTACTATATCTTGTGCTTTTAATACATAATACAAAGATTCACCCCATTCAATCCCGTGACCAGCGTGCCTATCATATCTTATAATATCACCTTTCTTTATATCAGGTACTAAATTACCAACACTTATAACTTCAGCTCTAAGGTATCTTACGTCTTTGTTTTGTTTTTCAGTTAACTCTAAACCACCTACTTTCTTCGGAGCTTCTTTAATCTTGTCAACTACTACATAATAATTAATTGCCTGCATTATGCTAATCTTTTATTACTGATTACACAATCGGCAGATATAATTGTAGTAACAACACTAACTGCATTTTTTAACGCGGACTTTGTAACTAAAACAGGATCTATAATACCTGCTTTAATCATATTAGAATTTTTACCTGTAACTACATTTATACCCCAGCCTTTTTTGTTTGGCATGTAATCAATCATAATACCAGCGTTTTCTAATATTGTTTTATAAGGCGCTTGAATAGCTTCTAATAAAACTTCTTCACCTTTATTCTTTGGCTTTATATTTTTTGATGCATTTAATAAAGCAATACCTCCTCCTGGAACAATACCCTCTTTATAAGCGGCTTTTGTCGCATATATTGCATCTTCAATACGATCTTTCTTTTCTTTCATTTCTACTTCAGAATCAGCACCTACTCTAATGATACCAACTTGACCGGAAAGCATTGATAATCGTTGTTCTAATTTCTTTCTAAAAAACGAATTTGTTTCTGTTTTAATTTTTTCTTTAACAGCTTCTATTCGCTCTTCAAGCTCTTCTGAATTTGGCTCAACTTGTAACACAGTGTTTTTATCATCTGTAACAGACTTAATAGCTTGACCTAATACTGAAGGATCTATTAAATCTAAATCATCACCTAATTCTTCGTTTATTACTGTAGCTCCTGTTAGTATAGCCAAGTCTTCAACTGTTTGTTGTCTAGTAGGTCCAAATCCTGGAGGATCTACTATATTTACTTTTATATTTCCTTTTGCTTTATTAGCTACTAAAGTTGCAAATGGTTGTTGCTCTACTTCAGATACTATTAATAAGCTTCTTTTGTTCTTTATAACGTGTTCTAAGACGTTTTGTATTCTTCTGATATTAGGTATAGGAGAAGATACAATAAGTACGTAAGGATTGTCTAAAACACTTATACCTTTATCTTTGTCAGTTACTAAATGCTGTGACTTTAACTTTGAATCAAATTGAACACCTTCTACAAAATCTACGTAAGTTTCGTTTGTTTCAGATTCTTCCATTAACACTACACCGTTCTTTCCAACCTTTTCATAAGCCTCGCCGATTTTATCGCCCAAGTCTTTATCGTTGTTACAGCTAATTGCTGCAACTTGTTTAAGCATTTCACCTTCAACTTCTATACTTATTTTATCTAGGTAGCTCCTAACTTTAGAAGCACCGCTTACAATACCTTGCTTAAGCTCTCTAACTTCTGTATCTGTTAATTGCTCATTTGCTTTTTGTAATAAAGCGTTTGCTAACACAGTTGCTGTTGTTGTTCCGTCTCCTGCTTCTTTTACGGTATTGCTTGCTGCTTCTTTTATTAGTGTTGCTCCTATATTTTCAACCGGATGTAATAAGACTACGCTTTCCGCAACGGTTACACCATCTTTTGTTATCACCGGTCTTCCTAAAGCGTCTTCATATATTACGCATTTACCCGACGCTCCTAGCGTAGATTTTACTGCGTTTGATAATTTTTGAACGCCTTGTACTATTTGTTCTTTAGCTTCGCTTCCGAATGTGAGTGTTTTAACAATCTCACTTGGGTTATTAAATTCCATTTTATTATATTTAAATTTTATTAAAAAGCCTATTAGCGGCTATACAAGTTATTATTACACAAATTGTGTAAAAATTACTCTTCAGCTACAGGGTCGTCTCCCCCTGTATTTATTTCTGGCTCTACTGGTTCTTCTGTTGCTAACCAGTCTAATTCTGTTACGTCTTCGTTAGTAGGCACAACCTTAGCTTTAATACCTTTTTCAATAACTTCATTCATATGATCTACAGGGTGATTTGCTTTTGCCCACTCGATAACCATAGCTTCAGTTAATGTTTCAATACTCGCAAAGTTTTCAGCAGATGGTGCTCCTACAGGGCAAGCTCCACTAAATGTGTGTGACTCTCCAGATTCCGCATCAGTACCGGTATAATCAAATTTAATGTGTGTAATCACATTAGACAATCCGTCTAGTGTTGGCGCTTTCTTTAAAGCCGTGATTTTCCAATCGTAAGTAATGTTCATTGTTTCTGTTTTTAATTATTATTTTCTAGTGTTTGTATTCTTGTTTCTAATTGTTCTATTTTTGTTATTGCATCTTGCAATGCTGCTGTCAGCAAAGGTACTATTTTAGATTGATCTATACCTTGATAGTCAGGTGTTCCATCTTCTTTTATTGCATCTTTTTCACCTAGAACCGCTTCAGGTATTACCTCTGAAAGCTCGTGTGCTATAAATCCATCTACTTTAGGTTCGTTTAATTTGTCATTCCAATTAAATCTATGAACCGAAATTTGTTTTAACCTATCAATAGCATTATCTAAAGGTACAATATTACTCTTTAATCTATAATCCGATTGAACAGAAAATGCAGAAGCATACACAGCATAGTAGGTTGAGCCTTCCTGCACTAAAAGCCCTTGACAGTTTGCTTTTATTCTTTGACCAAAATAAGTTGGTGCAAAATATAATGACGAAGCGTTGTTTAGGTACAAACTATCACATTCTACGTGTCCTGCTAATTTTACTGATATACCAGTATTAGATGGATCTAAATAATAGGCTGTATTATTATGGTCATAGAATACAGGCGCTCTAGACGAGCCGGGTGAATATGTGTATGATGTGTAAACATAAAACTCAGGGTTATTATCACAGTATAACATTAACGGGGATGTACCTGTTCGAGTTCTAACCGCCCAAGCACCATCGTGATCTAATAAACCAAAATTAGTTATGTCTGAGAATATAGTCCCTCTTACAGTGTTATCTCCACCGATAAATTGAATCCCCCCATAAATTGAATCACCGTATTTGAAGTTTAGATAACTATCGTCACTATTATCATAAAACCTAACGTTATCATTAAATTGTATTTTAGATACATAATCAATTGAGTTGTTATTCATATCGATACCACCAGCTGCCATACTCAACCTATAACCGGTGCCCGCGGCTGGAGCACCCGTACCTATTCCTAAGAAATTACCTTGAGCTGAATTGTACCTTGAAGTACTAGCAGGGTCTAAGTAGTATCCGGTATTGTTTAAATCATAGAATCTAGGTGCTCTCATGTCATAAGACGCTTCAACATACCCCGATTTTAATGCAGGCTCAATATTTGTTTGTACAGTATCAAAAGAAGTAACAATACTAATATCATACCCACTAGTCATATTATTAATGGTAGCGTTTCTAAACCCTCCAGATACATCTTTTAAAGTCACCACAGGGTAAGACCAAGCATGAGAAGTTTCCCCTATCCATACGCAGTCTTTAGTACCGTCGTTACCAAACCTAACGTTTTTAGGTGTAGAATCTTTAGCTCCTTTATATGTAACCGAAGAATGGTAACCACCATTACTATAAGAGTAATTACCTAAAGTATATTCTTCTGATTGATTTGTTCCATAATTATATATTTCTACGGTCATTGACCACATTATATTAATAGCTTTCCAAGGCAATGTTATTTTTATAGCACCTACATTACCTCCATCCCAAGACGCAACACCTCCATCTGGAGCTATAACTCTTGTTACTGCATTATAAGAACTTCCAGCGTCGTTAACTAAAGTAGTATTTACTAAATTTAACTCAGACTTACCAGCTGGATTTACATAATAACTAGTATCATCTGAGTCAAAGAATAAAGGTGCTCTAAATGAAGATGTTGCATTGGAGCTTCCTTCCACTGTCAACTTCATTCCGCTATCAGCGTCTCCAGTGCCACCTATTCTTAATCTACCTCTTAACCTAACTGGATTACCAGACTCTCCAAGGAACATTACCTGGCTACCCGTGTCACCATACCAATGCTGACCCTGTATAACATAAAATGCTGTGTCGTATCTAGGATTTGCTCCTGAATCTGCTGTTTGTATTTCGTTAAATCTTGATCTCGAGTTAGGATCTACATAGTATCCAGTATCATCAGAATCATAAAATATTGGTGCTCTAAAATCACCATCAGAACTAACAGTAGTATACCCTGGTGATGTGTTCACAAAAGAAACGGCGTTATTCTCAGCGGTAACATTTATGTATTGGGCTCCGTCGTACCAAGCGTGTTTAAAGTTCCTAGTGGCATCTGAATCATCTTTTCCGTACCAATGCAATCTAGCTTGGTCAGACCCATCTAATCTACCATCTACTCTTTGATGAGCGTTATTACTCGAATCTCTAAACCACCTTTGCTCTCTTTTTACATTTAATTCGTCTAAGACAGATGCGCTAGCAGGGTTTAAGTAGTAGTTTGTATCGTTGGAATCGTAGAATATTGGAGCTCTCATATCTACTGTACTTCTTAGTGAATTCACAAAGTTTGTATCCCCGTAATTCCAAGTATGAGTTATTAAAGATGATCCACTATATAATCTCCAATTTATATTAACACCATTAGCATTACTACCATCTCTAAAGTGAGGATAGTGATTACCATTTGCATCAAACGCATTGTAATATAAATGCCCGTTATAAGCATTATCTGCACTTAAAAGTGAAACAGCATTGCTTGTACTCGCACCTCTTGCTGTTACGGTGGCTAAGGTGTCTGTTTCTGAAGTTAAAAACGCAGAAGCGTGTTGCCCGTCTAAAGTATCAGCGTCTAATCCTGAACCTGATCCGTCGCTGCTTGAATTCCATACCTCAGCCCAGCTTGTCCAAGTTCCATTGTAATAATGTCTAACATATTTGTCGTTAGTGTTATATCGCGAATACCTCTGTTCTGTTTGTAGCCCGTTACCTTGATCGCCACTTATTACTTCAAGTATACCAGCTGTGTTAACTGGATAATTAGATCCACTTGCAGCATCAGCGTTTGAGTCCTGAGCATAATAACCAGTAGTCCTATAATTATTTAAATCTTGACCTCCTGGAATTTCAGAACCTGACTTGAAAACACCAGATAGTCTAGAATTGTTCAAAGTGCCTGAAACTATATCTGAAGCATCGTGAGTGTGCACGGCAGCTGCAGCTCCTAATGAAGCTAAAGTTTGATCACCTGTGTTTGTTCCTGAAGATGTACCTGAAAAGTTTGAAGCTGATATATTCCCCGAAGAATTTATATCACCGTTATCTAATGCGATTGTTGCTTTAGAAGTTCCTGCTGATTTAAATTGAATAACGTCAGGTGTATTTTCATCATAAAATATACCCCAATCCGTATATTCCCCACTTACACACCATATAGTTGCATCTGGAGCACCTGTTGCTCCTCCCATTAATTTGCCTATAAAAGAGGGAGCTGTTATATCACCTGAGAAAGTTCCTCCGTTAGCAGCTGAAACAAAGTCTGTAGGTATTGTAGGAGTACCAGTAAGGTTACTATATGCCATAGTACCAAGTTCTGAGTAAGTTGGTTTATGACCTTCGTGATAAAACTCATACCAATTTCCCCAAGCAGTATTGTTCCTACTTCTAAAATAAATTTTCTGAGTATTCGTAGTCATAGCTATTTGATGACCATAATCACCTCCGTGCGTATTAAAGCTTAATAAACCATTAGCATTATGTAAACCGCTAGTTGGTATATTAGGGGAATTACTGTCAAAAGTAGTATAACTCCATCCACCTTCTTGAGTAGTAAACCTAGTGTCTAAGTCAATTCCCGACCTATGCCCTAAGAAGTTTGGCAAAACAGAGTTGCCATTCGTTTTAAAATCTATTTTATTTGATTCCAGTATTAAATCACCAGTCATTGTATCACCAGCAACATTTACAAATCTACCGTCAGACTCTGTTTTTGTATAATACACACTTAAATCCTGATCCCCTGTGTTTGTACCTGAAAGATTTGCAGCAGATAAATTACCCCCTATTGAAGTGTCTCCTGTACCTAAGTTATGATCTAGCTTAATATGAGCTGTTCTAGCCGCACCTGCATTGTTATATAATGTTTTAGACCCTAAACTACCTGCAGAGGACCCTCCTGTAAATTGTATCTTGTTATTACTATTTTCTGTACTAATCCCCCACTCTACATGGGGGTCATAATCAGCAAATATAATTGTATCTCCTTCTGCTGTTGCTTGTTGTATTGCTATAGAAGCTTGTTCGTCTCCAGTTCCTGACGCGGTAACTAATAATGCAGGTAAATTAGCACTAGAGTTTCCAGCAATACCTGCTTTTATAGTTCCGTTAACTTCTAACTTAGCACCAGGACTAATCGTTCCGATACCTACGTTACCTCTAACATACATATTACCATTATCATACATAATGACATTGTTGAATGCGTCATCAGAACTGTTCCATCTAAATCCATGAGAAGGAGCGCCTATAAAATATGCATTATCCGTAAGCGTAGATGCACCGTTTAATTTAATACCTCCATTTACATCCAGCTTATGGGTAGGACTATCCGTCCCGATACCGACTTTGCCGTTGTTTGAAATAGTAAGTTTAGCATCAGCTAAAGTTGCGTTATTTTGGTTAAGGGAATTATTTACTGCAAAATGCAATTTGCCTCTTGAATAACTTTCGCCTATGTCTTCAAATATAATCGCTGACTTCGTATTGTTACTTTCTCCTCCAATACCAATACCTGTCCAAACGCCAGCTCCATTATTAGTGCTACCCTCAAACCTTGCTACGTAATCGTTGTCAGTGTCTGAATGCACATGAAGCTTGTGAGTTGGGTTAGCCGTGTCGATACCCATCCTACCATTAACCTCATCCAAGTGTACAACAGTAGACTCTACGGTATTATCATCACCTACCCATATCTTACCAGTTGTAAGGTTAGGTACATCATTCGTTCTAAGTATAGATGAAACTACTAAAGACCCGTTACTCGCGTGTACACGAGATACCTTAGCAATGTTCTGTATTAATCCTGACCCTGTAGGTTTAGTCATTGTAAGACCACCACCTGATTTAACATAAACAGTATCATTAGCTGTTGTTGCTGTACCATCAATCGTAGCTGTTGCTAAAGCTTCTAATAATCCACCCTGAACACAAAATCCTTCGGCATTGTTATCTAAGGTAGACTCTAGTAATCCTAAAGCTGGCATTTTAGCACTATCAGAAGCATCCGCAGGAGCAATCTCTATCTTTCCCGAGTTTCCTGTCTCTCCCGTTACATAAACTGGTGTACCCTTCAGTATCTGAGCGCCTGAAGTATTCTTTACAGATATATGTACAGACTCTGATGATTCAGCTGACGCAGCAGTAGCACTTCCAAATGTTAGGTTTCCCGCTCCGTCTGTTATTATTGCCTGACCATTACTACCATCCGTTGAAGGAAAAGTGTACTGGTCGTTTATATTTATGTTATTAAGAAAACGCTTCGCCATTTAATTGTATTTAATTATTATGAGTACGTTACAGTACTGTCTGCAACACTATTCTTTGCGTCGATTACAACAACTCTTATGTCGTTTGTAGGGGTTTGTGCAAATATAATGGAAATTGCATTAATGCTTGTATGATCCACATCTGCAAACACAACTTCGCCTGTCGTAACGTCGTACATCTGAACTATAAGGTTCTTAGATGCTAAGCTATGAGTGAACGACGCTGTAGTGTTATTACCCATTGCACTAACATCAATCAATGCAGCAGCTGTTGCTAACTGGCTAATATCATCTAAAAGAGCAATAGTACCTGAAGCATCTGGTAATGCAACCGTATGATCTGCTGTAGGATCACCACCCGTTAATTTTATTTCAAAATCATTAGCTGTAGTTCCTTCAAACTCAATAGTGTTATTCTCAACAACCTTTACAGTTTCGTTTACGGTTGTTACTGTTCCAACTACCTCTAAGTCTCCTGAAATTAATACGTTATTGTTAACTGTTAATCCATCTACAGTAATGTCGCTCTGTAAACCAACAGTAATAATATCTCCTGATTCGGTAACTGTGACTCCATTGTCTGTACCTTGTATTGTTATAGAGTCTGTACCTGAACCTGAACCTCCTGCGTTTAGGTCTATAGTAGATGAGTTTGCACCCCCTGCTCCAACAGATATGTCGTAAGTTGTATCTGTATTATCAGACGCAGGTATCGTTACTGTAGATACATCTATTGCTGTTACGTGACCCTGTGCATTTGTAGTTACACCTGTTACAGCTTCAAAAGTACCGCCGTATGCAGGCGCATCTGTAGAGGTTGTGTCTGTTCTACTAGTATCTGCATGCGTTATAGTAGGTACCGGACCGTCTGCATTTGTTATATTAATATATGTACCTTGTGCAACACCAGTTATATCTCCTGATATACTCTTCCATTGAGAAAGCTCTGCATCATATACATATATAGATTTGTTACCATTTGTAGTATTGTAATATACCTGTCCATCTACAGGATTTGCTGGAGCTGTTCCCAACGGGTGAACAACCGCGTTTTGTAATTGATTCTTACTTAAATCAATGTGGTTTAAATATTTTGCCATGTTTTTAGTTTAAATACGCCTTACCTGAGAAAGCGGCTGTAAAGTTTATAGTTAATGTATTCTCGTTTGTATACGCTATATCGCCTACAACCCAGTTCCCACCTGAATCCACAATGGATACGGAAGGATGTTTCCCCAGATTATGTGTAATTTCCCAGCTTGACGATGCTGCAACTTGATTGTGTGTGTAATTTAAATCCCCGACTTTGTTAGGATCTGCAAATTCACTGAATATATAATGACCATCTATAGCTAATGATCCGTTTGATGCTAAATTTGTAAGTGTAACTACATAAAACGATGTTTCAGTCTCATGCTCCTCTATAGATTCTACATGAAATGTCCCATAGTTGTTAATTTTACCAGATTCTGCGATTATAATGTCTCCACCGGTAAATAAATTAAGCCAATTAGCGACGTTTTTACTACCAGGAGCAGTTTTACTTACCATCAACTCTGTTATCGCGCTAAAAGCCGTGTTTTGACCTCCTCCTGCTTCAAAACTAATAGTACCTGCGTTCCTACCGTCTGTAATATCTGTCTGTAATTTGAATAATATCTGATCCGCGACCGCCAATGTGTTTAATTCATTGAACATTTGGATCACTTCGTATAAAGAGTAGTTCTTTGTAGCAAAATTTGCGCCTGCTGATGTATCAGTCCCTATTACTTTGTCTCCTAGTTCAGGGATAGCGTCTACACCATAAGTACTTATTCTTGCCATATTTTTATTTTTATTAGTCTTTTATTAATCTTACAGAAAGGCCTGATTCTTTACTGCTATTATAGTCTTTAAAATACTCATAATAACTATTACAGAACCAATAAATAGCATTTGGTGATGAGAATTCCGTGGAGGTCCAAAAATTAGCGTTTGAGTTTATGCTATTAAATCCTACACTTTGTGCCCTATATCCTCCTGGGATGGCTGTAAAACCAGACTCATTAGTAGCTCCTTCATTTGGGCTATTCCATAAGCCTGTGCCTGCTTGTTTCATTTTACCCCCTGCAACTTCCCAACCTCCTAAATAATCTACTAATGTAGTGAATTCTTCTTCGGAAGGAACGTGATACCCCTCGGGAGCTAAACCTCTAGGATCATTCACAGCATACCAGTTATATAATTTACCATAAATTACCCCGTTTGCGGTGTTATTAGCGTAGTAACACCATGCTCCCGTAGTCAATCCGAAGAAGGTATTATTGAGCTGTACCTCTGGTATGGGATCACCGTTTCTATATGTATCAACATTCAAATTACATCCCATCCAGGTTTGGGTACCTATAACAACATCTCCTAATGTACATGAATAATCTGGGAAAATTAGTGTGTCGCCAGCGTAGATCCTACTTACGTCTTGTGTTCCCGCTTTTATATCACCCACAGAAGGTAATATACTACCTATTTTTAAATTTGCCATTATAAAATTATATAAAGTGTTGAATCTAGTTTAGACGATGCTTCGTATTCCGCTTGAGACAATGTTACAATTTGTGTTATTTTAGCTGTACCAGTATAAGTGTCTGTGTTGTTCCCAACAACCCCTATGGTGTCACCTGTAACTTCTAAATCCCCTGGGATATTTACGTTTCCTTTTAAGTAAGTGTCCGTTATATCGTCATTTCCTAAAGTAACTGTATTACTACCATTACCTATAGCCAGAGCACCGATAACTATTTGATTAGTTTGTCCGTCACTGTTAGACGATGATCTGTCCCCTATAAACACACAGTCGGTTAAGTTATTATGAGTAGACCCACCAGCCGCGGATCCTATAGCTACGTTTCTGGTGCCATCTACAAGTCCACTTAAGCTACTTGAGCCTATACCTATGTTATAATTAGAACCTACTAGCGAGTTTAAAGCACTGCTTCCAACAGCTACGTTAGCGCTACCTCCACTAATCGCTACTAAAGCTGAGTCGCCAACCCCGACGTTATTTATTCCACTACTTAAAGCTCTTAAAGATCTATAACCAACACCAACGTTGCGATCTCCAGATATGATATACTGACTCATAGAAGCGTTACCAATAGCAGTGTTGTAAAAACCAGTACTATTGTATCTTAACGCAGACCAACCTACAGCTGTATTAAAATCCCCTGAACTTTGCCCTAAACTAAGCGCACCAATTCTAGTGTTTTCATCCGCGTTTTCATTAGGACCAGCCCCAATAAGTACTCCATTAACAGTTATATCTTCAGTAAAAGTATTACTTAATGCAGGAGAAGCGTCTATAGTTACAGTGTCTAAAGTGTCATCTGTCGTGATAGTTATATTATTTCCAGCAACTAACGTAAGTGTGTCGCTAATTGAATCCGCAGTTACAGTTGTTTGACCATCTACAGCAAAGCTTTTAAATACGCTAATACCATCTAATTTAGTTTTGTCTGCAGCACTCATACTTCCATCTGCACTTGTAGTTGCTGCACTAATAGAAATTACAGGTGCAGCTCCACCACTGCTAATTATAGGAGCGGTTCCCCCAACGCTTTCAATAGAACCTGTACCATCTCCTGCTCCTATTAATGTTCTAATTTCTTCAGCAGTAATACCTGAGTTTAAGGTTGGTGTCGACCCGTCTGAAAGTATAGCTGGCACACCTGTATCTGGAGCTGTGTTTGTAATTGTTATAGTTCCAGATGTAGTAATTGGTACACCTGAAACACTTATACCAGTTCCCGCGGTAGCATTAACGGAAGTAACAGTACCAGAACCCTCACTACTACCTGCACCTATCAATGTTCTGATCTCTTCTGCGGTAACTCCCGATGCTAATGCCGGTGTGCCTCCTCCTGAGAACATAGCAGGCTCATTATATATTGGTGGTTTATTTGTTAAACTACCATAATCGCCATCAAAAGATGTAAAACCATCTGGGTTCGCTGCATCATAAGGTGTATAACCTATAGCTGATGTAATATCGGCAGGATCTATTTCCAATGCTCCTCCCAATGTTAGCTCTCCACTAGCCGTTACCGTTCCAGATAATGTTATACCATTAACACTACCGGTTCCCGCCACAGATGTTACAGTTCCACTCCCTGGCGATCCTGGGCTTTCTCCATTTATATATGCAGATAAAGCACCAACTGTAAACTTTTTGGTTACGTTAGCATTCTCTGCGTCTGATCCTAAAAGCTGATCTTTAGCACTTATGTTTGTATCTACTTGATACTGGGATATTCTTGCCATGTTCTATTATGTGTTTGTTGAATAGTTATTTCCGCTTTCCTTTTTAGTACCTTGCCCTTCATTACCTCTATTTGATTTTACAGAAACAAATCTTTGACGCTTATGATCATAATCCTGACCGTTAGCCTCGAGAGGATTCTCTCTTCTCTTACGCTGGGCATGTGCTTTTTTAGCCTTCCTAGCAGGAGACATCGCATAAGCCTTATCTCTAGCGGCTTTTGCTCTTCTAGCGGATGGTGAAAGTTGCTGTCTCATACAATGTATGATCACGCTCTTTTATTTTTACTTAAAACTGCGACGATAGCCTGTTATCATTATATATAACTACCTAATGTCGCATTGCTGTAAACCAAAAATAAAAATTAAAAATTTTTTTTACCCTAGCTAAAACTGAAAAATATAAATTTTAGATATATGGAACCATTGTGTTACGCTACGCTATACATTTTTTTTTTAATATACGGAAAACTAATTTTATTTTACCAGCCCCCCTGTGTTTTTACAATTTTGGTGATGTTTTATCCCTTTTTCTATATATAATATAATGTAACTAATAACTATTTTTTATTTTTTTATATAATTTTTGGGCAAATTTAATACGTAGTATTTTAGATAATATAAGTGTTATTAAAATAAATAAATAAATAAATATTAAAATTAAAACTAAATTATTATGCACAATTTAAAAATTCAAAAAGCAGTTACTGATCTAATAAATTTAACATCTGAGGAAGAGTGCTTAAATATAGAATATAGTATGGAAGCTCTAATAGAATATTTACAGTATGAACTCAAACAAGAAAAAAATTACATGGACTATTTAGCTAACAGAGATCATTTAATATAAAATAAAATATCAAAAAACAAACTTAATACGACTAGTAAAAGATAATAATAAAGTAAATAAATAACAATTAAAATTAAATATTATGACAAATCAAGAATTAATTACAAATGCAATTGCAAACATGACTAATGAAGAGAAAGCTAAGATCTTTCCACCAATCGAAAGAAAAAACTTTGTAGTAAGAAAAAGTTGGTTAGGTAGAAATCAAATCATCACCTTTGTAAACAACAAAAATCAAAAAGTTACTTATAACCATGATGAAGTATTAAATAGAATGTTACCTAAACTATCAATAATGCCATGTTGGATTAAAAGAGGATATTGGTCACAAAGTACTAATGCACCGACAACGGTAAGAGATCTATGTGAAATAATAGATTTAGAAGAGGTTACTACTGAAAAGTAGTAGCTTCAACTAAAGCAAACTGAATACGAAGTAATAAAGATAATATAAACGAATTAAATATAATAATTATGAACATTAAAACATTAATCCAAACAGAAATTACAAACCTAAGTACAAACGAACAGTACTGGGGAACTGAAGAGAACATTAACAATGAAAACAAGATCTTCGATTACATGCTAACAAGAGATATTGTAACACAAGATTGGTTTGACGACAAATTAAACTATACTAACGTAGAACGTTTACAAGCATTGTTAAACAGATTCAACGAACGTAAAATACTGATGGAAAGAGCTATCCAAGCATTTGGTACATCATCATAAAATAGTGCGACAATAGCCTGCTATTATATATATATAACAAGCTAACGTCACACTTTTCATTTCGCTGGTAATGATCGTTCCGTTGCCAGCAGCTAGGGCCTGGTGTATG
>Ga0209138_1000378_pt1 | contig 45037 bp, 27 predicted proteins | sample SaaInl3SG_22_DNA_FD_184645 | JGI IMG/M metagenome (GOLD analysis project Ga0209138, IMG submission 184645) | Marine microbial communities from expanding oxygen minimum zones in the Saanich Inlet - ESP_153SG_22_DNA (SPAdes) (version 2) | ecosystem: Environmental > Aquatic > Marine > Intertidal...
CCACTTGGCTAAACAGAAAGTCGGCGATACTTCATCCATAATAGGAATAAATTGTTGTATCCTAGATTTGTCTTGCATTAAATTGCTCCGTTAACCATTCAAAATTGTTTATCTTATTAAGGGCGTCTATATCATTACTATTATCTAAACCGTATTTACGTCCCGCTCGTGCACCAGTAATTGCATAATCGCCAAATTTCCTGTCTCTACCCGAAGCCGAACACCATGCAGATAAACGTTTGTCAGTTTCATCCGTTTTTTGTCCATGAATTGATCTACTTGCAAGTTTACAACATTCTCTAAATGCACTTTTCCATGTGTTAAATTCGTCTACGTTAAATTGATTAATGTTGCTAACTGTATCTATTGATTTAAACTGGCTACTAATACTTGTTGTCATATCAACTGAATTAGTATCCATCTGTAATGTAAGATTTCTGGGTAAAAGTTTTACGCCGCCATTGCCATATTCTAAATCGTTTATTGGATTACGACTTCTCCACACATGTACTGTATTTTTACTATAGAAATCAAAATAAGGAATATAATAATCAAAAGAAAAATCATCTAATATTTTTGCATCAGCGTCAACAACAAAAAACATATCAGTAGTACACAAATTTGCGGCGGCGATGTGTGCCTGGTGTATGCCTTTTACACCGTCAACTCTTTTTGCTCTAGGGAAACGTTCTACTAATCTATTATAATTTTTATCTGCGTTTTTTTCGTTATAACTAATAAACACAATATCGTACTGTTGTGGAGTGCTTGATACTACATCAATTTCTTTTTTTACAGTTAGCCACCTGTAGTCAAATTCTCGCTGAATTAATCTATGTTTTTTAGATACTAACATTATTCCATCTTTATAAGAACCGTTTTTAAAGATGTGAGGATACTTCTCATCCCATTCAGTAACCTCATACGTAAAATCAAAATCGTCTGCAAGATTACAGTGGTCCCACACTATCCAAAAGAATTTAGTAAGGCTTTTTTTAGCTAATTCTTGAAAAGAAGTTGCTCGAGACAGTTGAGCCTGAGGGAAACGATTTTTAATATGGTTCCATTTATACAGTTGGGTGTCATTATTACAAACAAAGATTATATCATACATATTTTTGCCTATAATAAGTCCTACCTAAGTTAATAGATTCGTTATATAGATCTAAAATATACTTGCTTTGTGATGGGTTAAAATTCGGCCAATCAAATCCTAATGTGTTTTTGATTTCATCTCCGTAATAATGTATTCTGTCATGGATATCATCAACTGAAGTGTCATTAAATAATTGTGTTAGATAATCAAAATCACGTACCTGTACATAGTCCCAATCTGTACAGTTAGTCATGTATGTGCCTTGGCGGGCACCTAATATAGCCCACATACCATTTTCAGTATGAGCTCCGACTGTACTCCACATACGCAATCTGTGTATATTGTGCCACCAAATTCGTTTCGATATTTCTTGTGGCGGAACTTTAACACCATCTAAGAGTGTCATTTTAACACCTTCTCTAAAACCAGCTCGCCACGCTAGAAAGGGAGAAGGATTAATAATAGCATCACTGTATACTTGTGGGAAGTTTTTATATCCATCTTCCCAACAAAAATCTACCTGTGCATTTTTTGATTCTGCTTCTTCGTGGGTTTTCATGTTAAGCACAAAATCACGGTTCCATAATTTTAATCCGCCATTGCCGTACATTAAACCGTTTACATTATTTCTGCCGCACCAACTATAAACTTGAATTGTAGGATCTGATATATCAATATCTAGGTCGAAAAATTCAGGATATACTAAATTATCAGCGTCAACTGTAATAAAAAATTCAGTCTGGCTTTGCTGGGCCGCGGCTTTATGAGCGGCGTCTGAACCTTTTACTCCGTGTATCCGTTGTGCCCACGGAACCTTATTACATAGATCTGCATAATTTAAGTCTGCATGCGGTTCATCGTAACTAAGGAAAAATATATCAAATTCTACAGTTCTCATCTAACCTCTAATACATAATCTTTTAGAAGTCTACGAGTATAAACACTAAAACTATCAGGAAGTTTAATATCTTTTACTACTTTTGCATTATTAACTAAATCATGCAGTTTGACTTCTACTATACTATGTATTATATGCGGATCATTGTAATTTGTCAACATAAATTTTAATGTAGTTTCGCCATCCCATACCATTTTTCTTTCAGGTACAGGTTGAAATTTTTCCGGAAGAACATGTGTTCCGCCCAATGCTTCAGTTAATTCGACTACAAGTTCGTTGCTAGATCTATTGTAAGTAAGATAAATGTCTGGAGATTCGACTTCAGTCCATTCTTTGGTAATTACTCTGTGAAGCATATCATCAATTTTGTACAGTTTTTCAACTTGTGAAATTTCAACACTGCCGGTTTTAATATCTACATAACATTTTGCAATATGTATAGACCCGCTGATTATTTCTTCAGCTAATTCTTTAGAAAGTTCAATACAACTGTCATCATCGTTAAAGATATGATCAGGACCAACTTTCGTTAGCTGTCCTGTTTCACTAAATGATGCCAAATAGATAGTTTCAGGAACTTCGAAAGTTTTAAACCATTCGTCAAAATCTGGTAATTCTACTTTTTCCATAAAAGCTCCTCTAGTATATTAATTACTTCTAAGTTAATTTTATCTTTTTCAACATAATGAACAATGTCTGTTTGTGCATAATTGCCGATTTTTAAATTAGCATTTACATCAAAGTAAAAACCAACATGATCGCTAACTAAATCTGCAGGGTATGGCCAATCTTGGACCATGCCTTTCATATGAACTACTTTTGGAAACTCCAAAGGATATGCTATTTCATCTTTGATGTCTAAGATTTTACAAGCAAGTGCAAACGCTTCGTCAGTTCCTACAATTTTTGGTTTGTATGAGCTAAGAAAATTATTACTAAACTCGTTAGGGTTATTAATTATGGCACGTTGCAAATTAAAAAACTCAGTTGCTAGCTCGCTGTCTTTAGCAAAAAATGTAAAAAAAGAATAAAGATTGGGCAACCTATTTGCAGTAAAAGTTTTTCGGTAATGATCTGAAGATACTTCTGTTCCTCTATAAGTATAAGCATTGTTTGCAACATAAAGTTCACAGTTTTTAATAAAGTATTCTACTTGATGACTATAATCTCTAAAAAATAACATATCTGCATCTAAACAGATTGTATGATCCCATGGACTGTGCTGATCCATAAACGACCGTGTATCCCAACCATCAGGACCTTGCCATTCAATTACTTCGTCAAATACCCACGGACTATTAAATTGCGTGAGTTTTTGTTTGTTGTCTATAACAATAGCAACTTTGTCAAACCCTTCTTTCTGCGTGTTTTTAATACTTAATGCAAGTGCATATGCACACAAAGAATATTGCAGGTCGTCGCCGTTGACAAAAATTAAATAACCAAAGTTCATATCAACTCCATAAGTTTTTCTATATTTCGTTCAACACTAGACTTATTCATGATATGTACATCTCGGTCTTTAATTGTAGCAACGCAGTAGTTAGTATCGTGTTGAGGACTAACTAAAAATACTAGTTTTTCGTCTTTTACATCATATAATAAATCTTTATTAGGAACACTCAGTACACCTGGCAAATAATGATTAGGGGTTTTTTCAAAACCGTTTAATATATGATATGCTACACTAAAAGAAATATCATTGCGATACATTCTAGGATCATATCTAAATAAGTCAGCAAATGTGCTGTAGTTTTGACGAATGTATTCTACTAAATCAAAAAACATTTTAGTATATTCATTTTTTGTAAACATTACAGTAGTTGCCCACAATAGTTCAACACTTTCAGGACTTACAAAATTATCTAAGTATCCAGTTCTCGATTTACTGTAGATATCATTATATTTTTCTGCAATTAATAAATCAGAATCAACATCCCAGTACGAATTTAAATTATCACTCAATGTAAAATAATCACAGTCGAGTAACAATGTTCTTTCGTAAGGAGTTACTTGCCATGCACTAGGACGGTTAATGTTATTCCACTGGGTTACTACTTTTTCTTTACCATCACTGTGTGTTCGCATAACACCCGATTCGGGACGATCTACTAAGATAATTTGTTCAAACACATCTTGAGCTTTTTCAAATGTACCCGATTCTTTCATCCAATTTTGTGTCGACATATCAGTCACTAGTGTCACAGGAACTTGCAAGTGTTTCTTGGCTAATCCGCCAGAGACTATTGCCATCTTTGCGTAATCAATTTCGCGAGTGTTATGCGCAAATATTAATGCACCCTTTTTCATAGATCTAAAAGTTTTTCCGTTGTTCTGCTTTGTTTTAGTTTTTGGTATTCTGAATGATACTCGAGCGTACTAGTAAAATATCTATCAAAAATTTCTTCTTTGAAATCTAATAGATTTTCAATTAAGATTGGATTATCATTAACATCTAGTACAACAACGCCGTCGGTGCGTTCTTGAGAAATTAGCATATCAACAAATGTTAATAGCGTTCTATCAATTTTAAAAATGCCGCCGTTGAACCCGTAGGTTAGTTTTGCATCAACCTTTTCTTTTAAAACTTTACGCTGAATAGAAAAAGATTGACGAAAATTTGAAAATTCTAATGCTTTTTTGAATACGTCTTCCATAATAACTCCTTTGTGAATAACACAAAATATTTAGCAGAAGTTATTTTAGATTTGGTTTATTGTGAATTATGCTTGTGGAGCTATATTACCAGCGGAAAAAGAAGTCGGCGTGTCTACTGTAAATGTACCTGCACTAGCCGGAACTAATAATCCAGAGGCATAATATGCAACTACGTCATATCGTAAAGTACCATCAACCTTGTCTGGTCCTTCTTCGACAACGTCAGAGGGGATCGGCGTTGGCGATGATCCGGGGATACCTTGCGGATCGTGATCGTCATTCCATCTTAATTGTAATTCTAATCTACGTGCTGATCCATTACTGTTATCAGCAACATCTGAACTTGCATAAATTTCAAATTCGTTATCGCCATACGGACTAGATCCTGATAGTGTGTAAATTTTTTGTAAGGTATTTGAAAGCCTAAACCAATTTTTTCCGTTATTAGGGTTTAATCCAGTACTTGGAGTAGATGCTGAAAATCTAAATGCACCAACATTGTTAAGTAAGGTAGTCCAATCAGAGTTTTGTGGTGATATAGTTCCGCCGGTTCTAGATGACGTAATTTCAAAGAAGCCGCCAGCATTAAAAAAGTGTCGAGCTTGTTCGGCTGTTGGCCATGTACAAACTATAGTTGCTTGTAAGCCTCGTACTTGTGTTTGTTCGTTGCCGGTGTAACCCCAAGCCTGAGTGTAGTCGTCGCCACCGATGTTTAGACTCGCTCGTTGGCCACTCGGCACCAATGTTAATCGGTTGTTTCGAATATCATTTACAACAGAGTTCCAATATGTTACCGGTTCATCGGCAGCATTAAATCTTACAGTGTCGCCGGCTGCTTTTTCATCAACTCCGGTTGGATATTGATTCTCAATATGTCTATAAGCGTTAATGATATCGTATCGCAGAGCACTATATTCATTAATAGTAATTCTATCAGAAACTGTTACTTGGTTACTTAATACTCGCTGTCCGTAACCAAAGTCGTTGCCGCCGGTTCCGAGAACCTCTTCGATACCAGATTGGATGGAATTGTACTCATCTACTGTTATTTTATCATGTACTGCCATAAAATTTAGTCTCCAACGTATTTATGTTGCAGTAATAACAGGGGTTGAATAACTTGGTGATGCAATTGTAAAGTTTCCTGCTTGTGGCTGAGGTTGTAATAAACCCGATGCTTTAATTTCTTCAAAAGTGATAGAAAGAGTTCCGTCAACAACTCCATCATTAGGATTTTCGTCTGCTGGAAATCCTTCGCCTAAATCAGGATCAACATACGCATCAGCTAATCTAACACGTAAAGAAATAATATTCGGATTATCTTCATCGTTTACTTTTGCTTCGATATATAATCCATTAACTGCATAAGGACTAGAAGCATTAGCAACTTTAACTATTTGATAATCAGTAGTAAGGTCATAAAAGTTAAGGGGATTGCCATCTATTGATGCGCCGAACTCTATCTGTCCAGTATTACTAAGCAACGTTGCCCACTGATTAGTTTGAGGAGTTTCAGAGTGTCCAGTTAAACTTGGTGTTATTCTAATTTTGCCGCCGCTGTTATAAAAATATCTTGCACTATTAGAATCTGCAAACGTACAAGTTAATACAGTTGACGCTTCATCTGTCCAATCATTTGAATATGTAGCTGTGTCAATTACTGATGTAGATAATTGTCCTGGCGCAATGCTAAATCTACTAGTTGTAGCATTATTAATGATCGTATCGTATTGGCTAATTGGATCGCCGGCGCCATCATCAATAATTGTTCCAGGTTGTACTACTACTGCACCGGGTGTTTGTCCAGTTTGGTGAATCCATATACTTACAATATCAAATCTTAAACCATCAAACTGCGCTTTTGTGATAACATCACCTGAATTTACCGACTGACTAAAAACATTTTGTCCGTATCCTCGAGAACCTGCGCCGACACCTAGTATACTACTAATTTTTGTGCGTAGTGCATTAAATCCGCCTGATGTAATATCTGCCATTATAAAATTACCGCTTCGACCATTGTTACTGATTCGCTATCACTGTCTTCTAGTGCAACAGCTATAACATGACTTGTTTTTCCAACAGTTGCATAACCGTTGCCGCCAGCGATAAGCGTATCGCCTTTTTTAACTTTTCCGCCGACTTTTACTGGGACTCTTCCTTTAAGTGCTATGTATGTGCCGCCTTCTAAATCTTTATTCATCATAAATGCAGGGTTTTCTGACACAACACCAATTGCATGCGAACCTGCGGAGCATGCAGTAACTTCAGCTTCTCCGCCTACCATTACTACTGTTCCAATTTCGTACTCTTTATCTGTTAAATATTTTTCAGCTAAATCAGCGTATCTTGCCGCTGTTGCTGTTCCTTGGAACAGATTGGCACTAATATCTCCTGCTCCGTCTCTGGCTGCAATTGTATTCGGCGTAGCCGTTGTCATTGCTGTTCTGTAGTCAGGATCAGTATCAGTTGCACTGTTATCAATTTTTAATCTGTTTGCTAGTGTAGATTGTCCATCAAATAATACAGCTGAAAGTGTACCGCTAGTGTCTCTAATTGGAATACTCTGAGTGTTTGAAATATGTGTTAAACTGCTAACAACACCATTTAACGAGCTAGCGTTTGATGCTGTACCACTAAGTGTTCCAGTTACTAGCCCTGAAACGTTGCCGTTAAACGTACCAAAGAATTCTTTAGTAGTAGCATTTACCATAGTACTCGAATCTGTTGCTTTGACATCACCAGTATGATTACCTGTAGTGTTACCAGTAACATTACCAACTAACGACGAAGTTACGGTATTTGCATACACATTATCCCACTTAAACGCAGACGATCCTAAGTTATAAATCGAGTCTGATCCAGGATATATGCCTTCTTCTTGTACTTGTGAAATTAATGTACTAGCACCTTGGCCTTCGTCAACTTTAATATGCCATTTAATTGGAGTTCCTGTTTTTGACTCCATTATAATACTAGTATTATCATCGCCGATGTATGCGGCAAAATGGGGTTGCGAGCCTAGTGTAAATCCAACATTTTCAAATCCAATAACACCTTCGAAGTTAGTATTTCCCTTTTGATATAAATCATCAACACCTATACCGCCGACTTTTAATGCATTTGAAGCAGTTCCCCAAAATACATAGTCTTCCGAAATGCCAGTTTGACTTTCTGCAAGTGTAATACCTTGTTTGATTGGACCAAACCCTTGAATAGGATTAATAGAGTTGTTTAGTGTAAACTCTGATTGAGAAATGGTTGCAACAACTGTGCCACCGGCAGTCATTTTTAAAATAGCGTAATTAGCATTATCAGTGCCTTTAACAACTTGCGCACTTACATTACTAGCACCTAAATCCGGCGATGCTTCAGGTCCTACAAGGATAAATTCTGTACCAGACCAGGCGTATAATTGTTTGGCACTCGAATCCCACCATAGTTCCCCAGCTGATAAGTTCGAAGGAGCAATATCAACTGATAACGCACCCGACGCAACTTTCCATTGGGCGCCATCATAAAATTTTAGTTTCTTTTCTCCGCTATCAAACCAAAGCTGTCCGCTAATTGCCTTAGGGGGTGCTGTAGTATTTGCAAAGTTTTCAAGCAAATGTAAGAAGTTTTCGTTTTGTACTTCCCCATAGCCTGCATAGTTTTTACCAACAAATCTAAGATCAGTTGTAGTATCGATTGTACCATCTTCAACTGATGTTAAAAACGTTCCATTAAATTTATCTACTTTATACGCCATTATTGTCCTCGCTCGGTATTAGTATTTATCGCTATTCAACAATACTTTCAGATATAGTCTGACGCTGTTGTTCGAGCGATAGATATTCTGCTTCTGTGAGTGTTGTCGTAATGTTTAATGCCTTTTCTCTGATGTGTCTTAGAACTTTCCAATCTGTATTATTTAAAAATTCTCTTGCTGTACCGTTAGCATCAACTTGTGCTTGCGCATCAATTTCGCTTTGAGGTAACGATTGTACATTTTCATCACCTATATTATAGTAGTGTGTTCCATCATAAATTTGTTGAGCTTCTGTATCAGTAATTGTTCTAACAACAATATTTCCTGGTACATTAGGCTCGTAGTTTAAAATAGATGTAACTTCGTTGTTTTCAATACAAACGTAATGTGCCATTATGAACTCCATACTGCAAAGTAGTTACCCTGCGGTTTACCGTTTTGTTCAGTGTTCTGAACCCATACTCGGATACGATCCGATCTAATTTCATACTCATTTCTTAATCTATCATTGCCATCAACTCCGCCGGCATAATAAATTCTTTTTATACTAGGAATAAATGCAACTAAGTTACTCATAGTCTTGCCGCTCGGTGGAAACACATCGTAAAAGTTTCGACTGTTGTTAAAACTTCCTACTTGGTTAGTATAACTAGATGGTTTACCAACCCCGTAAGTAAAGCTATAATCTGTCGAAGTAGCTGAATCAACATACTGCTTTGTTGCCGCATGCAAATTGCTTGTTGGATTAGCATGTAATGTTAAAAATCCACTCATACTATCGCCGGTTTTGTCAACGTTACCTGATGCCGTGCCGTTAATATTAGGTACTGTTAATGTATTTGAGCCTGGATTAAAAGTAAAGGCGCCATTGTCTACTTGCAATCTTTTATATCCGTTGCCGTTTCCGATTGTATCTAAAAACGCAACATTATAGATATTGTTGTCATCCTCAGATTCATCAACATATACAGTCGATGCTTGAGATGCAACTCCAGTTAATGACGCGGTTATTGTTCCGGCACTAAAATCTCCACTAGCATCTCTTGCAACAACTTTATTTGCTACGTTTGAAGTACTAGCATCTACAGAGATAACTGAAGGATTAGTTCCGGTATAGTCATTCCCTGTTAAGTAGTCTCCGATCTCTAATGATTCGAAAGAAATAAGACCCCAATAAGGTGCTCCGGTCCCTGCACTCTTTAGTACATAACCCGGTGTTCCTGTTGCAACAAAATCAGTATCGCCTGTACTTACTTGATACGGTATTCCGCCAGCAACGCCGCCTGCAACATTAGTTGCCGAAGTTGCGAGAGTTGCGGTATTTGCATGTCCTGTTAAATTTCCTGTAAACTCTGACGAGTAAATATTTTTAAATCTATTTGAGCTTGCGCCAATTTCAACTAAATTGTCAGTCGAAGGAATTAATGCGCCGCCGCCGCCGAATCCAGATCTTACACTTTCGGGAGGCGCAAGCAGTCTTAGTTCAGTTATATCACCTGCTTCTTGTGATTTTATATTTAAACTTTTATTAACTGAGATTGTTCCACTATTTGCAGTCGATTCAAATGTTAAGTTATCGGATATACTAATTTGTCCTGACCCTGATACATTTAAGAATCGTAATGTACCAACTAATTCTAAACTACTATTAACAACATTATTTGCAAGAGTATCTGTAGTTAGTGTGTTTGCAGGTGCCGGTATGTTAACATCTGACGAACCGTCAAACACTATACCATTAATCAACGGAGCATCTCTCAATCTTGATGCAGTGTCGGCATTTCCTCTAAGTACTGGTCCTATAACAGAGTTTGCAGTTATTTGATCAAATGTACTATTTCCTGCGGTAGCAGTTACATTGCCGGTTAAGTCTCCAGTGAAACTAGCAGTAATATTTCCAGCTCTAAATCCACCAGCTGAATCTCTAGCTACTACTTTGCCAATAACATTATTCGGAGTTGCGTCTACACTCCACGTTTCTCTAGCACTTCCATCAAAGTTCGAACCAGAAATATAATCGCCTACGACTAACGAATTAGTAGTTGAAGCCTTAATTGTAATATCTTGGCTTCCATTAAATCCTGTTCCATTAATTAATCTAGTAGTTGCTAAAAGTGTTGCTTTGTCAGCTGTTCCTTTTAACGTTCCTCTAAATTCTGACACATCCGAAACTGTGATGCCGTGGCTGATCGTATTAAAGTTTTCTAACGGAGTTTCATTTTGATTTATTTCAAAACCGCCATTACTTATAACTGCAATCGGTTCGCTGTTTGCATACAAAATTACTACTGGAAATCTTAAAGAGTTTGTAGCAGTTAATACTGAACTAACTGCTCGTGTAGTAGTTGATCTAAATTGGGGATCTTGCGGATCATCTGGCCCTACAAGTATCCACTCAGTTCCAGTAAATACATGTAATGTATTATATGTACTGTTTAGCCAAAAACTTCCTGTTGGAGCATTCTCAGGAGCAGTTTCGGTTCTAGCCGAGCTTCCAACTGTTTGCCAATTTTCGCCATCGTAACTGTAAACATTTTTATCTTGAGTATTATAAAACAACTGGCCTACAATAGGTCTCGATGGTTCGCTATCGTTAGCAAAGTTTTCTAGAAGAAACAGGAAGTTTTCGTTTTGTACTTCACCATATCCAACATAGTTCCTACCAATAAATTTTAAATTAGTAGTACTATCAAGGGTAGCATCGTCTAACTGTATAAACTCTGTACCATCTGTTTTATTAATTATATAAGCCATTCAATGCTCCTAGTGATCCTTATGGCGGTAATACGACATCTCTAACAAATGTCCATAAACCTGAAATTAGTTGAAACTCTTTAACAATACGTGTTACTGTAATTGATGGTGCAGGAACAGTAGCATCTGTTATACCAACACTAGTTACAGCATTAGCAGTACCCGACGGTGTATTGAATTCAGATGTAGTAACGTTAATTAACGGATCAATTGCTAAACTTACTGTATTGTTACTAATAAGAGTGACCAAAATTCTTGCCGTTACGCCGTTTCGGTATTCATCCGGTGGTGCAATGTTAGGTAAAATATTACCAGTAATATAACTGTTCGGCTTACCGTCTGATAAATCCATACTAAATGCAAGATTTCTCAATTCAACTGTATTATCTACATATTCTCTTGTTGCCGCATCTTGAGCACCAGATGGTCCTGATGCAGGATCAGCCAACCCTACTATTCTCGGACTATTGATTAGAGAGATATTGCCGCTTCCATCTGGAGCTAACTCAATATCGTCATTAGAACTTAGTGTACTAATTCTATTATCTTCTAAACGCATTTGAGCTACAGGTGGAAGACCTGGTCCTATATTAACAACATTCTGTGTACCAAATGCTGTTACACCAGGAATACTTGTAATACCAGTGCCTAAACTGTTTCCGTTTAGTACAGTAACTCCGCCAATTTTAAATTCTTTTCCCGAAGATAAGTTAATATGATCCGAACTCGTCCATGCCTGGCTTGCTAACTCTGGCAGGCCGTCTGCGGCTGCTTCTTGAGTATCTGCCCATAACAATACGTGGTTAGTTGTTCCTCTTAAAATAATGCCGCCTTTTGAAGCGGCAGCGTCTGTTGCAACGCCACTGCTCGGAACTGCGAGTTCGATATTCTTGTCTTCGATTGTAAGAGTTTCTGCTTCAACTGTTACAGTGTCCCCTTCAACTGTTAAATCGCCTTTTACTAAAAGGTCACCGCCGACGGTTACTGAACTGCCTAGTTGATCTACAAACATCTCAACTGTTCGATTTGTTGGATCAATAGCAAACGCTTCCTCTTGTGCTAACCCTTTACGTACTGATAGTTTAATTTTTCTATTTTCAGCAGTATTTGATAGAACAACATCACCGTTAGCAATACTCAGCTGTCCTTGGTCAGCGTTACCAAAAATCATTCCTAAGTTTGTCGTTAAACGTACTTGTCCGTTAATATCGTTTGCTTGATCTTTTCTAACATACGTTGTTGCAGGAATATTGCCCAACTGTTCTGAATTTGTTGATGTAACATCAAATTTAATACCGTCCAATGTGCCAGCATTAAAACCCGGAATAATCGAACCGGCAAATCCATCAATTGATTCTTTAGGAGTAAACGTATCCTTACTAAAAATACCTAACAAAATTCCGTTTGTAAAAAACTTCGTAATAACTCGAGTTTGGTTTAAGTTATCGAGAATACTTACAACTTCAATACCACTTTTTAATTGATCGTCTGCATAATCAGGTCCTAGCAAAATAGTATTTGTACCGTCGAAAAAGTACAACTGTTTATCAGCATCGTTAAACCATAAATCGCCTACGCCTAAGTTCAGTGGCTGAGCGTTTGCAATAGTGGCGGAACTAACAGGAATGAAGCCAGTACCGCTATACACTTTTAACTTAGTTTCAGTTCTGTCAAACCAAATTTGACCTGCAATAGGACTAGTCGGTTCAGTAGTACTTGAAAAGTTTTCTAATAGTTTAACAAAGTTTTCATTAAGTGCTTCGCCAAATCCGCTATAATTTTTTCCTATTAAAGTAATGTCAGTTGATACATCGTCAATTTGACCATCTGCAACTGTTGCAACAATAGTCCCGTCTGTTTTATTAACTTGATATGCCATATTATAAAATCTCCGTAGTAAACTTTGACGGTCCAGATCGAATAATGTAATTCACTGTTAGGAAAGGATTCATAATACCTACCGGTTGTCCTAGTTCAAATTCATTGCTTGGTACTTTAACAGGGCCTGCTTCAGTAATATACTGTGCTTGTCCTGGGTTAGTTGGACCAAGTCCCGGTTCGCCCGGCGGAACAATCGCACTGTCAATTCTAACAGCCGAATACTGTGTGTTATTGTTTGATAAATCGTGTGTGTGTTCGGGTAAGTTTCCTAATGTTAGTCCTACCGAACTCTGTCCGCTTGATGCTGCCAATGTTGTTGCTTCTGTGCCTTCAACTCTAGCAGGTGATGGAACGCCGCCGCCGGCATTTACAAATGCTCCAGTATTATTAGGAACTAATGTACTATTGTTCATATTATGTCTACCGAGTGCATTTCTGCCTCGCATGTCTGGTAGTCTAAAAGTAGTTCCCGGTGTTCCGACTAGCGGTGCTGATCCGTTATAAAGTGTACCGATAACATCGTACAAGTCCGGAAATTTAACACGTTCTTGTTCACTACCATCGCATAACAAATAACCGTCTGGAACATTTTGTCCAGCAAATGGAAGTAATGTACCGATTGGAACTCCTAAATCTGCGACAAATTGATCTCTATCCATTCGAAGCAATCCTGAAGCTTCGCCAAGTTCCGTTGAAGGTCGATAAATTAATATGCTATCAGTAGACTCGCCTACATCTGGTGTGCCTCTAGATTTTCCTTTAATAATATTTGCAGTAAGTTCTGTAGAAAATTCTTTTTGTAAACCGTCAATTTGGCCGTCAAATTTTATTGTGTTTGATTCAACATCGCCACTTAATCTAAATGTAGTTACTGATTTTAAGTTTGTTGAAGTATTTGCATTACCGGTAATATTACCATTAATAGTTCCTTCGAACTCGTCTGCTATTACTTTCTTAGAGTAAACTGTTTTCCATCTGTTAGTCGGGCTTCCAAGATCAGATACGTTATTGTCTGTTGGAGTTACAGTATTAACTACTGTAGATCCTGCTACTCGCAAGTTTTGACCTACACGTAATGTTTTAACAATAGAAACTCCGCCTTGAGTAACAATACTTCCGCTTTCAGCATTAATTGAATCTGTATCATCTAAAATAACAACGTTTCCAGTAATACCAAAATTACCATCTATATCTAATGTAGATTCTGGTGAACTAACATTGATACCCACTTTATCATTGATAACTCTTAATATTGTGCTAGCATTTCCGTTGCGATTTGTTTGCAAATCAATACTACTACCGTCCGACGAATTGTAAATTTTAGCCGACGTTGCCGATGTTGTTATCGAAAAGTTTCCGTCAACGCCTACTGTTAATCCTTTGTTGTTCCTAATATTAATATTTTGTTCAGTAGTGTTTACTGCGTCTGTTCTTAGAAACTTACTAGAAGCAACATTAGTTGATCCTATTTTTAAACTTTCAGCAGTTGTAGCCGTTCCGATTAATTTAGGTAGTGAGCCTCCTTCGAATATGTTAGCAAAGGATGCTTCTTGTCCCGATTGGGGAGTAGCAATGTTAAGTCCTGATAGAATTGTTTCAAATCCCGATAGTGTCAGCTTTGGTCTAAAACTATCTTTTGATACAATCCCGACAATAACATCTGCAATATAAAATAAGATAACATTTCTTTCTACGTTATCACTATCGGTAATAGTTTCTACAGCTGGTCCATATCGTAATCCGTCAATTGAACTTTCGCTTGGTCCAACAAGCAACCATCTAGAACCTGTAAAAATTCTTAGTTGCTGATTAGTTGTGTCTACCCAAAGCTCGCCAATTTTTGATGTTTCAACTGACGGTTCAGTTGGTCCTTTTTGTATGTTCGATGCCGCTTTCCAATTTGTATTATCAAATAATTGCAATACACCATTAGTAGTATCATACCATAGTTGACCTTCAATAGGGTTAATTGGAGGATTAGCACTTGCAAAATTTTCTAATAAATGTAAGAAGTTCTCGCCGATAATTTGCCCGTACCCTGTGACGTTTCTCCCAGGAAAAGTTAAGCTAGTATCTTGGCTAGAAGTATTATCGTAAACTGTTATTGGAGTTTTGTTTTCACTGTCTGTAAAATTAACTTGATACGGCATACTTATTCCTCACTAAATCCAGTTAAACTTTGGATTCTAATTGTATAATCGATCTGCATCAACCTGTTCAATGACTTTTGTACCGGATGGAATACAACATGTGTCAGTAGCTTGCCGTTGTCATTAGGATCATATGATTTTAGTCCTAACTCGTCAAAAACAAAGTTTCCTTCTAGTGTCGGACTGTTGTCAAATGCTTCTTGATCAATCGGCTCACTGTAGTCAAGTAAGCACGAAATAATAATATCAGTATAGGTTGCACCACTAATATGTCTAATTTGCATTTTGTTTCTTGTAGGATCATTGTTACTAATGTTATTTTGATCTACTACTTTACTATATGTCTGATTATATAAGCTACTGTTAATACCTACCGTGTTAGGTGTTAGATATGTAATAAGTCCAGTTGGGTCAACTGTTGTGCCGCCGGAACCAAACACCATTTCACCAATACTTCCGGTTCCTTGATTTGATAAACTATTGGCCATTGCGACACTCATATTTTCATAGTGAATAGCATTTCTTTTATCTACGTAAACTTCGTCAGTTTCGGGGTCAAATATCTTAATATGACCTTGAAAGTTAACTCCGGATTTTTCATTTACGGGACTTTCGTTTTTAGGTTCGTTTGTGTTTGACATATCTTTCTCTTTGTGTTCCATACTGTATTTATTCGGGTAGCTCAGTAGTCTTTCCTGCAATGAATTTAGCTACTGGTGATTTGTTTTCAATTAGTGTAATTCCGGTAGTTGCTGTGGTATTTCCTTTGTCATACCACGAAATACCAGTTTTCTTTACTACAGTTATTCTTGCGCCTGCCGGTATTACTGTAGTCAATCTAATAAATGCCGATTCGCCGTCTACAGTAAATTCTGGTTCAAGTACTCTGTCAGCATCTGGGCTTAGACTTGCAATATTTTCATCAAATACTGTTAAATCTGCCTTTCGCAATCTAATACCTGCAACAAAAACTTCAATCTCATCACATCTTCCGTGTGTTGACGGAATTGTAGTTTTTGTAATTTCTTGTGTTCCTTTCTTAGGAATATACGGAAGCGGACCAATTAACAGACTACTACCGTCACTCACAAAGTCTTCTCTTACTTGCTCGTCTTTGTACGGAATAACTTCTTGATTACCAACAACACTAAATCCGGTATTCGCAGGATATACTTCTCCTATTGACGTGCTTCCTGTTCCCCTTCTCAAGTTACTTAGTGTATTTCCGTCAATTGCAAAATATTCAATTCTTTCGCCTGCAATATCAATAACTCCAGGTATGTTTCTGGAAGAATTCGGAATCGGTAAGCTAGTGCTGTCATTTACAACAATTGTTTTATCATAATATCTTAACGGTTGTGCTAACTGTAGTTCATCAGCAAGACTGTATCTATTATATTTGTAAATGTTTAACATATCTTTATTGATTTCAAATGCATTTGGTAGGCGGAATATTCTAGATCCAAATGTAATAATTGTTACCTCGTCAGTCGGTAAGCTATCTACTTCGAGATAAACATATCCAGAAGGTAGTGATACTCGATAGTCATTGTCCTGAACTAACTTTTTGCCATTTAGATAAACCCAAACAGCCGATGCTGTTGTAGGTGTAGTCGATATTTTATAGTTAACTTTTCCTGCTTCAAATTTATCAGTTACAAGATCCATAGCTGGATAATCAGAGAACCATGTAGCTCTAATAGTATCTCCTTCAGATATACTAATATTATCGTTCAATGTAATTGTATTGCCGTTAATAGTAAAATCTTTTCTAAGGTCGTTTTCAATTCTAACAATATCGCCATCATTTAATATATCTAGTTCGATAGTAACTGCCTTGTTAACACCACTATATACAAACTCTTCGATAAAAGTTAAAGGATTCCCGTTAACAAATACATTAACATTACTTGTTAAAATACTACCCGACGGTTCTAACGGATCTGTTCCGATGATAAACTGATAAACTTTCTTGCTACTGGTTACAATTCCGTTTATGTCAACTGTTTCCAATGTTTCAATATATTGATCACTAACTGTAAATGAGTTTGAATCAATTGTATCAATTCTAGTATCATTAATTTCTAAAAGTATATTAGAAAGTGCGGCGGCTTTCTCTAAAGAAACAAAGTTATCTAAATCAAACGATCTAGTGCTGCCGTCATATACTAATTCTTGAACGTTTGTTTTAACAATCGCCTGTCCCTGACCATACTGCGACGATCCTACCGCAATAATTTTGATAATTTGTCCTTTTTCTGGAGCTTCGCCGAAACTAACTAATGTTCTTTCTTGTACTGATCCTAGTGTTTCAGTACTATTACTAAATGAAATTTGCTTCTCAGCGCCGTTAACACTTACATATACATCAGTTGTTTGATTAAAGTTTGCTTCTGTTAGGAAGTTCAGTGTTGTTCCGTCACCAACAAACTCTTGATAGTCTAAGATATTGCTGCCGCCTAGTCCGATACTGATAATTTCTAGTTTTTCACCAGTTGCCGGAGGCGTAGTAAACTGAACATTATTTGTAGCAGACACAAATTCATATTCGTCAGTGCTAACTCTAACACTGTCTTTATAAATTATAATACTGTCTTTGGCAATAACAGTGTTTCCGATATCGAAAATATCAGTAGTATCGTTACCGTAAACAATTTTGTTTACAACGTTTGGTGACCCTTCTCTGTTTACTTGGAATACTTTGATACTTAATGTATCGAGTACTTGCCCTGGAACATTTTCTTCAGGTGCTGGGTTAGTTTCGGGTGATGTAAACTGGCCTCCGTCAACATTAATATCAGAAGCATCAATACCTTTAGCTGTTTGGTATATTCCATCAATTGCCGATAATGTTCCAGCGTTAATGTTAGTATCGATAATAGTTTCGTCATTAATTCTAACACTGCCGTCACTTTCAGCAGGTCTAAATATTAGTGTATCGCCTGGCAACGTTTGTATATAACGGCCAATTTCAATAACATTAGTACTGCCATCACCGTAGAATGTTGGCATTTGAGCATTTGGATTTAATTGATTTGAACTATCCCAATTTTCATCCCATGCCGGGTCATCGATTCTTACAGTCTTCGGTGCTTCTTGTCTATCTTCGTATTGAAGATTTAAAATTTCTCTATCGTCTGTTTCACCGGCACGTTTTAAGTAGATATTAATTTCTGCGCCATCAGCTGGTGTAAACGGTAAAGTTACTGTGTTGGTACTGTCTTCAGCAATTACGTAAAAGTCTGCATCAGATTCTACACTATCCCAGCTGTCTGTAAACCAAGGAAGGGCGTCCCAACCGCCTGTAACATCAAATGTTGTGCCTTGGATTTGAACTCCACCAAAATCAATACCAGTCATTAACTGATTTAAGTCTTTACTACGTTTTCCGGATGCTTCGTTATAAAATCCATTAATTCTGTTTACTGCATCTAATAAATCAATGTTCTTGTCGTATGTAATTTTGATAACATCACCAGCCTCGGGTTTGTCTGTAAACTTAATTCTGCCTTTGATTAAATCAAATCCGTTAATTTCTTTAGTGAAAACATCAACTGAATATTCATTTTGTAATGCAATTTGATTATTTTTTTCTATTACAATTTTAGTTTTGTCAATAGTTGGAGCATACTTTAGATCAAACACCGAACTATTGCCAGATGCTATAAATGTTTCAGTAAAGTCAAAGTTTTGATAAATTCCTGTCTTAGAAATTCTATCAAACTTAACCGACAGGTCAAAAGTTCTTGCTTTACTATTTCCAAAGATTGCAACAGCTTTAGCATTATCAGTGTTATTTCCGTTGCCGCCTACTAAAGATATTTTAGTATTTGTGTAATATCCCGAACCTGTATTACTTATTTTAATTCCGATTACTTTACCGGAGCTGATAAAAGCAGTTGCTTTAGCTCCTGATCCAGTTTCGCTTTCGATAAGAACTGTCGGAGGACTAGTATAACCACTACCTGCATTTGAAACAACAATATCTGTAATTTCAAAGCCTCTGTTTTCAAACCACCATGTGTATGGATATCCGTAATCAATAGCTACTTCTGCATCAAGAGGAGATACTTTACCTAGAGATTCAACATACGTTGGCGGTATATCAAAGTCAGTTATTGCTGTCGGGCTTAACTGAAGATCATCGTACTTACTAATATATTCTCGGATATTAGTTCTATAGGGCTTAACTTCATTAATAAAGTCTAAATAAGCATCGATATTGTCTTGTCTATAGGCAAATTTTTGTTTAAAGTTTCCGATATTGTGTACTGCGGAAATCAAACTAGTTTTAAATGCCCAATCCACATATAACTGTTCCGAGAATACATATCTAACAGAAAGGAAAAATAATCGATTCCATTCTTCTTCGTACTCTCCGATCATAATATCTTCTTTAGCGGCTTTTAAAATATTTCTAATTTCTTTAGAAACTTCTGTATCATATAAACCACTATCGTAGGATTTTAATAAATCAAATCCAATGCCCGGAGACTTATCATATGAGCTAGCAGTAATTTCAATTGTGCCGTTTGCTCGACCAACAATTTCAACATCTGTTGTAATATCAATCGGAGTGTTTTTAATTTCTAACACTGCCCAGTCGCCTGCGCCATATTCTTGGACTCTTACTAAATCGCCAACATTTAATTCTAGTTGATTTATTTCAATAATATTTTCAACAGTTTTTACTATTCGATCAGTTGGAGAGTATCCTGTTTTCCACCAATCAATATAATTCCAATATTTAGATGTATCAAAGGATTGCGACTTGCTTCTAAAATATGTTTTTCTATTTGTATCCCAAGAATATATACTCCAGTAACCGTTTGATGTAGCATCGCTCTTGACTAACACTGAGAACGGTCTAACTACAAAATCTATGTATGTATATCCTTTACCAGGATTAACTACAGTCGCTAATGAAATCCTTCCTTGATTATCTAACGAAAGTTCAATTTGTGCGCCGTTGCCGTCGCCATTAATTTCAACAGTAGGAACTACTTTATATCCGTATCCTGGATCGCTGATAGTTACACTTTGTAGTTTATTGTTAATTAAGTTGGCAGTTAGTTTTGCTGGCTGTACACGTATAGTACCTACTGTGTTTAGATCATCATTTGTTTCTACTGCCGCGTCGTATAAGTTTAGCACTGCGCTAGGAATTTCGTCTTTTGCATTTAAGTTTGACATGTTAATGTCATCTGCAAACGCTTCTTTTTGCAATACTTCATTTATTTTTTGTATTGTCTGTTTTAGTACAGGTCGGTTGTCAATAAACATACTCTGTCTAGGTCTAAAGGAAATACCTTGCTGTTGCTTTTTAGGCAGGTCCGGATCCGGTACTCTATTACCAGCAATATCAAACCCAACTATACTATCAATCCATTTTGCTTCTAGTTGGCTGTTAGGCAAACTATCTTTGTCACCTTCGGTAACTAGCTGGTATTCTCTATGTATCGCATTTAAATCTTTCTTCTGATTTAGGTATTCGATATTTAGAATTGATTCTTCGTTGATAAATGTGTTTAAATTGTATGCAATAATTAAATCGCTGTCAGCGAGTGCAATGAATGTATTACCTATCGCAGGGTTTGTAATTTCGGCCGCAACTGATGCTGAACTAATACTTCTTCCAGATATCTCCGGTACTACAGTTTTTTGTTTGACCCAAAAGTAATATCTAGGTTCAAGTGAACCAGTGATAGGAACTAGTACATTTTTAATACTGTAAATACTGTCGTCATATTTAGGCTGTCCTGAAACGCCTAGTTTTAATCCTGCTTCGGTATCAGCTATCGCACTCCACTCCGACGGTAGTAATTTAGTCTCTACCCATTCGTATACATCAATAGATGCTCCTGGTGCTAAAGCATTCCAGTTTGCTGATCTATAAGCTACAGATCCTTGATAATAATTTAACCATTTTGCAGTTGATAAATCCCACCACAGTTTTCCAACATTTTGCTCGGCCCAACGTATGTCACTATCAACGCTTACAATGTCGTCACCGACGCTATAAATTGCCGGGTCGTAATGTGTTTGGAATGTTATCTCTTTTGATGCGTTAGAACTAATCTGCAATCTAGCATTATCGATTACTTGCAAGTCTCCAAGTTTATAACTAGTTCCAAAGTCATACAAACTTATTCTTCGAATAAGATCTAAATCAACCAATGGTGTTTCTTGAGCTAAAACGTTTAGGCCTGACTTAGTATTATCTTTAGTAAAGATTCTGGTATTACCTACATTGACACCGTCTACGCTGTACCTAGGACTACCGACTACTACCTCTGTTCTTGATGCAAAGACGCTACTACCAAAATCTTCATTTAATTCTAGTTCATCTTGTAATTTTTCAACTAATTTATATCTTGTACCTTTTTTCTCAAATACATACACAGCACCCGAATACCCAGGATCGTCAGTAAATGACGTAGTATTTCTATCGTATGTTGTCGAGTTATTATCAAATATAACTGAAGATTTATAAATTGAATTTTTGGCACCAACTGCTATTTGCTCTTTACCTGAAGAGATTGATATGCTATGCCCAAAGAACTCGTTTGGAAAATCTTCGAAACTTTCTATTTTTTGCGATAGACTAAACTTTGTTGCAGAAGGTAATAAATCAAATATATAAGCACTACCTTGATTCTTTCCATTCCTATCTGCTAGCGGACTTGATGCTACAATTGTCGATCCCGAATGGTCCATACTAATATCAAATCCAAATAAGTCTCCGCTATTAATTTGTTCTTCTAGTGTAGAACTAATATTTAAATTTGCGGCTGATATATTTTGTAGTAAGCTATAGTTACCAAAGTCGTTTAATTTGTAAACAAATATTTTACCAGTTGCATCTACTGTACTGTCGCCAATATCTGTCCATGCGCTTGTATTTGAAGGATCATCTCCTGTTGAACTATACTCAATTGAGCTATCAACGATTCCTTCTCTTGCATCAGTTAGCTTATAGAAGTTACCTTCATATCTCACAACATCATCGGTATAGTATGTTTCCCAAACTCTCCATTCGCCTTTATAATTAGGATACCATTGGTCATCACTCTTAGGAGCACCAATAGTTAAATAATCACCAGTGTAATTGGTTGAGATGCTGAATCCGAATTGATCATCAGTTGCAACTAGTTCAGCAATTTGATCTTTACTTACTAGTCCTTCAACAAATGTGCTTCCTTCGTCTTCTAAAGCTATACTTTGTGGTAGGCTATGTCGAGTAGTTACATCATCAACTTTTAACCAATCTGTTGTACCAGATGGATCAGTAACTCCGTCGGTAATTGTAATTGCAGTTTGTGCTCTGTAATGATCTCCCCCAAAGTATACAATATCGCCTGTGAGATATTCTCGGTCATAATCAAATATTCCAACGTATCTTTCGTTTTCGACTGTTTCCCATTCAGTTGTTGTTGTGTTATATTGATACATATAAACACGACCTTTGTTACCCATACTACCCGGAGCACCGATAAACATTTTCCAGTTTCCGTTTGAAGGGGTTGCTAATGCAATCGAATAACCAAATTGTTCGTACTCTTGCGGTCTAGGACTCGCTATAGTTTGTTCTAAGTTCCATTGAGAATTTTCATATTTGTATAGCAGTACTAGCCCTTGTCGATTAAATCCAGGAACGCCTGAACCTGACAACGGGCTAATTGTTTTAATTAACTTCCAGTCTTCGCTGTCGATATTAATAGTACTACTATCAGCAGTGATCTCAGTTTGTGCTTCCCACAATCTACCATCATGTAAAACAATATCTTTAGTAAAGTATCTTACTGCAAAGTCAAATACTCCTTTAAACCCTGTTCTAATATCAGTTGCATCCGGTGCGCCAACTGCTAACCATTTCTCATCCGGGCTAAGTGCTAGTGCTTTACCAAAACTGTTTGCAAAAGATCCTTGCAAACTACTCGGAGACAGCAATGTTTGTCTAGAAGCAATGCCGTGTGCAGTTGATAAAAATACTCCTACTGCATCACTGCCAGGAATAGAACTAAAAATCTGTCGACTTAATGGAGCATACTCTACAGTAGTACCAGTTTTAATTGGAGTAGTTACACCGTAATCAATAATAGCTGTTGACGAATACACTTTATCTTTTTCAACAACTTCCCATTGTCCGTTTTTGTTTTTATCAATCCAAAGTTTTGCACCTTCGGATAAAAGTGCAGTGTCCTCATCTGAGATATCATCGTATGTACTATGTCTAGCATTAACAAATTTAATCGGAAATACAAAGGAACTAGCATCTGTTTCGACTTCTTTTCGATCAGGCGCAGTAAATTGAACTGTAAATGCTCCAACGGACTCAATTTTAAAAATTCCAGTTAGGTTTAAAACATCTGTAATTCCAATATAGTCGCCTTCTGCATAATTATGAACTTTAGTAAAGAACACCGTTGTTGTTGTGCCGTCTTTAATTATCTGTGCTACTGGCAGATTATCTAGAATTTTTACTCTTAATACATTCCATCCGGGTTCGGCAAATGTAATCCAAATGTGATCATTGTTGTTTAACAATGTTACATCTAACAATGATATGTCATCAGGCTTTCTAATTGTATATTCTGTTTGACCTATTTTAACATACCCGGCAGTTAATAACTTTTTATCTTCATAACTTGTAGGATTAATATTACTTGTATATGGAATTGGAGCAATCGAAAAGTCATCTCTATTTTTTCTAGCAATTTGATCTTGTGGATTAACTGGCTTAGAACTTACAAAGCTAAATGGCTGAGGATTTAATTTTAAATCATCGGGGCTAATATTAATCTCATAGTTAGTAGACTGATCTTTACCGCCTAAAATTCCAGTTCTAAATGCCCATTCTTCTGATATAGTAACTGCATTATCTTTTTCAGATGTAGTATCAAAGAACTTAATAATAGAATTGTTAGTACCTTTTTCCCTAATGAATCCTCTATAAAGATTAAACTGGGTTGTTTCGTCAACAATAATTTCATCTAGGTATGCACGTGGCTGATATCCAAAAGTATGCCTAGCAATATCTTTTTGTGTCTCGCCGATACCTCTGAAATCTGTTGAAAAGTATTCTTCAATTTGATTAATTCTATAATCAAAGTTTGGAATTAATTTTTTAGTCGGTTTCGAATCTAACAATGTCCAAAAAGCAATATCAAAGATTTCGCCGCTTGTGTGATTTCTCAATGCTGTAAAATTAGTTGATCTATATTGTATAATATCTCCTAATTTATAATCTTTAAAGGGCGACCATGAATTAATATCAACATTATCAAAAACAAATCCCGGACTAGTATAATCACCATCCCAGTCAGTTGTTTTGAATCCGTCTGTTTTTATTCTCTCTTGTCTGTATCCTGTCTTTTTATCAAACAGTACATCGTTAAACACAGTTCTATCATCAAAAATTACAACATGTTCTTTGAGAACATAGTTAGTTGCAAGAAAATATATTCCTTGATTAGTGTTTTCAGTAGAAACTTCTATTTCTTGGAATGAACGTTTAACGTTGATATTATCAATATTAAATGTTTCGCCGTCAGCTTTTAAAATATTGTAGTCATAAAACGTATCAGTATAACTGTCAGCAACACCAATTGGCATTTTAATTTTTACACTTACAGCGGCAGGGCTAATTGTAAGCAACGAACCAATTTCCCAGCTCTGCTTTGTCCAGAACATGAATTCTTTACAAGATGTTAGGAAGTTATGAACCTCTTGTAATTCGTTATCATAGTAGTCAAAGACAAATCCTTGCTGTTGTAACCATGCTTCGTATCCAAGTAAAAAATCAACTACTTGTTGTATAGAATCAAATGTAGTACCGTAGGATACTTTTTCTGTTTTTAAATAATTAAAACTTTTTCTAAGTTGTGCTTCTTTTGCTCCTATTAAAGGAAGTTTAGCAAGTTTGGTCCATTTTGTTTTATCAAATTCGTCACCGGCATCATGTCCGCCAGTTGCTCTATAATAGTCATTTCTGTATAACGCAATTTGACCATTTGAATAACTTTGGTTTGGAGCCCAGATTACAAAATTTTCAGATACGCCGCCTACAGAAATTAACGGATCGTTCTGTCTCGAAAGAGCTTTGTGAATTGTAAAGTAAGGATTTACATTATCGTATCCAGTTACAGACCAACCAGCTGAAGTTTTTTCAATAACTACACCGCTGTAAGATAATGTTTCAATAGGACTACTTACATTAAAATAAATTTCGTAGTTTTCTGGAGGGATAAACACACCAGCATTTCTACTCGAAGGACTTTTTGAATCTAGTAAGTATTTTTGATTTTCTTTATCAACAAATCCACTAAGTCTACTCGATAGTCGTACTTGTAAATGGTTAATTTTGTCTTGGAAGGAATCAACTCCTAGTCCCAAATATCTAGCATACGAACTTAGATAGTATGATAGTCCAATTGTTTGTGTCTCACCAGCAACTGGCAGTGTTAGATCATCTAATGTTTGAAATACCTTGCTGTCTTTGTTAACTAACTGTCCGATGCTGTTTCGTTCAACTGACGTTTTATCAAAGTTATCTAGGATAAACGAAAACGGTTTCAACAAACATAATGCAGAGATAATTGCAAACGGATATTCACTACTTGACCTCCAAGCATTTTCAACCGGACCAACATCGCCAACTTTAAATGAATTCCTATTATTAATTAAACTATAATTAGTTGCTAATCCACTTACTAATGGATCTAATAACTTACCCGAATCATTAACCGGGAGGTGCTTTAATAAATTAGGTCTTGCATACCTACTAACAATGCCTGCTTTACTGCCTTGTTTAATCCTACCATCTTGGATATCTTTCCATAATATAAGATTTCCGTTAGTGTAAGGTGCTGGACCGTATTCGCTTTCCCACCATTCAGGTTTAATAGAAAATCCTTGCATCTCCCAAGGATGTGTATGAGGTCTATCTGTATCATAGAAATGTTTATATACACCTCTCCAGTATCCTGGTAAATTATCATTTTTATCAGGACTTGTCATGTTACTATAATTGTAAGTAAACGGTTCGTTTTCTACAAAATAGTCATCAATTGATGTATAATTTAATGACGAATCACTAACCCATCTTAAAAAATCTCTACCGACTACATCATCTAATTGATCTTTAGTAAACTCTGCATTTCCGTAATATCCACCAAGTACCTTATCGATATCAAAAACAGTATAATCATATTTTAATTTTATGTTATTATAAATTCTATATTCAAACTCTAGAAGTATATCGTCTCTAAAGTCATTATATGCAACAGTTATACTACCGTCATGACCTTGTATTACATTAGTTGGTGTTTTAAATGTATCATCTAAAAACTTCTGAGGAACATATAATTTGTACATTCCCATTGCAGTCGGTGTAGGCGGAACATGTGAAAATGCCGTCGAAACGTATTCTCTAATTTCAACAATATCGTTTTCAAATAGTTGATAATCACTGCTTAGTCTAATAAAACCAAATGTATTATCAATTATATAATCTTGGTCGATCAACAGTTGAACGTTGTTTACATATATGTAAACTGCTTTTCGACTAACTTCATTGATTTTAAATGTTTCTTTAGTTGCAAATGTTTTTGACTCAGTATCTTCAACTTGAATAACTGTTGATACATAGGCGCCTGTACCTATCATATCAGAATCAGCAAACGGACTGGCAATTGTTAACGGGTTAGAAACTTTTTCTAAGATCGAATCTAATGCATTTGCTGTTTCTAATCCGGTTTGTACTTCTAATGCCGTTTGCAAAAGATTGTTTTTAAATTTTGAATAGTTATCTTTTGCATGTCCAATTGCTTTAATAATATTCATTTGCTTGTCTGTAAGTAAATGTATAGCAACAGGAGCAAGCCCGGCATGTTTTACAAATCGTTTAGCATGCTGTCTATACTCAACAATATCTCTTAAATTACCTACGCCCGGAAATCTTCCGTCGAACACTGTTTGAAATTCTAGACCTGATCTAATATGATCAATAATTTGTCCTAGTGACGCAGACGTTAACTGCTGATTCAGAGGATTTTTTTCCAACCCTACCGGAATTTCATAGTATCCTTCATTAGGTTCTGCAGACGAAATTACTTTGATTGTTAATTCTTCGCCTTTTAAAAACGTTTTATTAAATGTAAATTTATTAAAGTTTCTAGTATAACTTTCACTAACTCTGTCTGATGCTGTAAAGAACTGAATTTTATCAGTATCCGGATTAAAACTATTCCAATCAACAGCATTAAAAGTAAAAGTATCAGTATCGTCGGGTGCTACTTGAGTATCAATTACTGGTTGTAGAAACTCTTTATCTAAAATTGTCCATCCATTTGAATACTCGTCTCCAATTTTATAAAAGCCAGAACTTAAAGAATTAGTAATATCAGTTGTATCCTGACTATAGCTAAACGAGTCTACTTCGCTATTAAAATCGAAAACAATATCGCCTGCATTTTCGATATTTTGATACTTAATTGCAAAACCTAATTCACTATCGATATTTCCTGTTCCGCTAGCATATGAAAATAGCTTACTTCCCGTAAATGTAGATGTATTGTAGGTATCTTCATCACTAAAACTAACTCCAGCCGAATTAAAAAAGTCAAACAGCGGTGGCTGGTTTACTGTATCTTTTGCTTGGCTTTCATTCCATGCACTACCGTCAAAGTAATACATTTTTCCTGCATTAGTCGATCCTCTTCGAATCAATACAGTATCGCCTATATTAGATACACTATCGGCTGTTTCTTGTAGAGTAATTTGCTTATTACTATTGTGGATAATAAACTTAACTTCATATATTTTATTATTTGCAAGAATATCAGTATCAGAAATTACTAGGACTCTAGCACCTTCAAATAGTGATTCACTGTCAACAATATACCCTGTACTTCCTTCAATTTTACTGAACACATCATTAGTAAAACTATCAACATAATCTACAGTTTGCTTTGCTATATTGCCGTGTTGATATAATTGTATGTCTGCCAGGAATTCAATAATAGGACGTTTTGCCCTTGCATCTTCTTGGAAGGTATAAGACGAATTTCGCTGTTCGGCGGAAAATGTTAATACATCTTTATGGAACCAGCGATTATATCGACTCCATGGATTTTTATCTTTTGAAGATTTATTAATTGTAATATAATCTTTTTCTGCTGGAAACTGTGAGGCATCATCAAACGGTTGTGAGTCAAACCCTTGGTTATCAAACAACACTTCAGGAACCGTAGCTGAAATTTGAGGAGGTACTAAGTCTTCAAATTTAACTAGGCGTATTTCCTTGCCAACGCCTTCTACTAACCAATTGCTGTCTTGGTATATTTCTGGAGATGTTTTTCCAGTAAATCGTAATACCATTCCATTTGACAAACTCCAACCGTCAACAGTTGTGTAGTTTTGTTTACCAATTACTTCGGTTTCAACATTAAGAAAAGTATTTGTATCAACGTCTGCTATTACTAATCTTCCTAGTTTATTAGGATCAATACCACTTTGATAATATAGTATATCAGGAGCATCCATCGGAACTGTAAATGTTAACTTGCCATTTCTTACTCCGTTATTTTCGATACCGTCAATAAAATTCAAACTCGAAAAACCGGCATTAATATCAACTAATTCCCAATCTTGAGAATTGATATCAATACTACTACCATCAGTTGATAATGTATCTCTTATTGCTCTCCATAACTTGTCATCATATACTGCAAACTGTCCTGCAAAATAGTCTTTGTTAGGATCAAAAATTAAACTTCCGGTGTCGTAGTTGGACCTAATAAAGAAACCTTCAGTAGGATCTTGTACATCAAATACATATGTTGCGCCTCTGTAAAGCGTAATTGACGGATTATTTGTTTGTCCGTCGGGGGTGAAGATCCACGAATTAACACTAGTAGATACGGTGTATTCACTCGAAACTTTAACTGCTTGACCTCTAATACTAATAGGATCCGGACCAAGCGGTGCCCAATAGTATTCGCGATAATTTACAAACTTATCCCAGTCAATTGCCGGATCCCAGGTGTAATGTTCTTGGTTTGTAATTAAATTATCTCGTTCTTCTTCATTTCCAAAAAACTTGATAATATTTTTAAAATCTAAGTAGTCATGAAAATTAGTAACTTTACCATCTTCTTCAATTGTAACGCCAGGTTCAAGTTGATAGCGACTTCTTAGTGTTTGATCAGTTTCTAAATATGTATCAGATGATTTAAAAGTTTTACCGTATCTTTTTCCAATGTAGCCCGTTTGTTTTTCAACAACACCGGGTTGTACAAGAGGATCGAGAGTACCTTCTAAGAATTTCTTATTATTCTTAGTTTTAAATATTTCTGGTAGAAAATTAGATGATTCTCTAATCGGCGTGTTGCTCTTAGGATATACCTTCTTAGCCATTATTAATATGATCCTCCTGATGTACTACCAAAGTTTGTTTTAATGTCGGCTTCTGTTATTGATGTAACAATTTGAATATCATCAACAGTAGCACTGCTAACGAAAATTTCGTCTTCAGCACTTTGTATTTCAAATAGTGTACCAAATGTTTTTTCTGGTTCAACTGGAGTAATAACTAAGTTACTAACATCAGGTGCTGTAACATTAAGCACATATGTTGTTAATTCGCCTAGGTAAAATCTATCACCAAAGTCCCAATTTTCGACTGCAAAGAAACTATTAATAGCGTTCACAATCCTAACCTTTAGATCATTGTCGTTCAATGATTTATTATTATTTTTTACTACTTTAAACGAAGCGCGAAGTGACGGTTCAGCTGTACTTCCAAACAGTTCTTTATAATTTACTGGATGAAAAATAATTTCGTCACTAATTGCTTTTATATTAGAAAGTTGTGTTCCAAATTGTGATCTTAAACTCTCTTCAGTCGGTGCTTCTGGTTTAATTGTCGTGCCTGCAAGATAGTTTCTATAAACAGTATCATAGGATCTAGTTAACAAGTAAAGATCCATAATATTAGTTGAACTAGGATCAATTCTTCTATCCTCGCTAGCTGAATGCTTATACTGGAACTTGATATTGTCTCTTCCTACTACTGCTTTATAAGAAGTTTTTAAATCTAAAGTATTCGTAGTCTTATTAACTTGCTTAATTGTTTTTTCATTACTATCGTAAAAATAAATCAATTGGCCGTCATCAAAATCGTTTACATTTACTTGCGATTCTTTTGCTCTTAAAATAATCAATGAAGATGAGTTATCAATTAAATTATAAATTGTTGTTCCATATGTATCAGTTGTTTCTTCAAAAAATAGATATTTTAAGTCAGTATCTTCGCCGACAATATTAATAAAACTATCAGGATTATCAGCTACATTGTTATTATCTAAGTCTGCAAAAGTCACTTTAACTTCCTTAGTATCTTCATATCCATCTGAATACTTAATAGTATCGTAAATATCAAATACATAATCTTTATCAATTGCACCTAAATTATCTTTATTCTTGTTAATTGATAATACTTTAACGTTATCTTTTTCTGTTCTTCTAGTTAAATTATTAAATCCTGTATCATTTGGATCTAGATAAAATCTATTCTGTTGTACGCTTCCAAAAATATAATCCACAGTTCTAATTTTAACTGTATAACTGTCTGGCTTTCTTTCAAACGCTACAATCCACGAAGCATCAATATTTTCATTTGTAGTGTCACCTGATTTACCTAAAGAAAACTCGTCAATAAGATTGAGGTTTTGTTGTTGTATTAATTTCCATTTTGCTTCTGCAATATCATATCTTAGACCAAATGTTTGTAAACCAACAACCTGATTTATAATTTCTGATTCTAAATCATCAGGCAAATTGTTTATAAATTTAGGAACAATTCTTGATGCAATTGCATCTGACGGTATTGGCGAACTTAGCACAATAGGACCTAGTCCAGTTGTAAGTACGCCTCTACCTGCATTAGTGCCATCGCCCGATACATTCTTTACTGTTGCCCAAACAAAGTCTGAAAGATAATCACTATCTGTCGTATCATCTACTAGTTTATTATACTCTGTTGTTAAAAACTTAAAACCAGCTGGAGCAGTAAACTTAATAGCAGTGCCAGGCGTTGCATACTTTAATACATTAGTTGTATATGTACCAACTTTTAACAAAGACTGATCAACTGTACTTTTAAAATATCCTGTTGAACTATTAACTTCGTCACTAACCTGTACCCAGACACTTGTGTCTTCTGGAAACAAAATTTTATCATATTTTGTTAGATAAAAGTTATAGATATCTTTACTTGTGAATTTAGGTTCTAACTGATTTTTAATAAAGTTTACAATTTCTACTCTATTATTAAATTTAAAACTTAACGTTTGTTCAGAGTCTTGTTTATAAACATAACCATCATCACCGAAAACATTAACTGAACTATATTTTCCAGTTGCATCAACTAAATCAAAGTTTCGACTAACTCCGCTAGATGTTCTGTTAACTGTTTTTACTTTTAAAATATTTTGAGAACTGCTTAAAGGAGCAAGGTTATAATCTTCTCCTGTAATCATTCTATTTTGTGTATAATATGTTGCAGGTGCATTCTGTTTGATGCTAGCAATACTTTCAGTCCTTGCCGCAGTTGTAACAGTATATTCGAGGCCCAAACCTATTGTTAAGGTTTGTTCAGTTCCGTTCTTGCTAAGATATTTTACACTTACATTAATTCCTCGCATTTCTCTTGGAGAAATTGCATATTGCAAACCGTTACTAACTCTGTAATAAACTCTAAAAGGCCCTAACGGCAGGTTGCCATATACACCGTCTGAAAATACTAAATCAATTTTATCATTTTCTTTTGTTTCTACAGCATAGATATTTCTTATGCCACGGAACAAGCTATTGTAAGAAATATTGTTTCCTACAAGATTTGATACTTGTGACCATTCTGCAATTTGTGCGCCGTTGCTGTCTAACTGATAAAGCCAAACATCGTTATTATTAATGTTATCGCTATCTACGCTTAACTTATCATTTGCAACTGGAACATCGAATGTAAAGTCAGCTAGCTCTAAAGAGCCTTGCTTAAACATCATGTAGAACCCAGTGTTTTCACTGCCAGGACCTTTGCCATCTTGTCTGTAAATGAATCCCATTTGGTTGCCTGGAACGGGAGGTTCTTCGTAATATGTTTCTTGTTCTTTAAACGATGTGCTAACAATTTCAAAAGACATTGTACGGCCTGCAACACTTTTACCGAAATTGAATAATGGCACATCAAAACTTGTTGTTCTAAGTCTGTATTGCTCCGAAGGTACTCCGTCGATAGTATTACTGTCTGCAGGTTTTCCAAATTCTTGGTTATCTGCCATTGCGGAATTCATTACTGTAATAAACTGTTCAGCCCAGTTAGTATTTGTCGGATCGTTCCAACGAATTGTTTGATTGGCTAGATTTTTACCGTTACCGTCAACAATTTGTTCTGTAGTATTAATTGAATTAAATTTTAATAAACCTTGTCCAGGTACATTTCGTTTAGCATTATAACTAAGCATCTTAGCTAGACGTAAGACGCTTTCTTTTCTTTCAGCTAACTCTAAAAAGTTTTCTCTGCTTGCTAAGTCAATCCTAAACGAGAGACTTTGACCTAAAAATGCAATAGTATCAATAAGTGCGAGATACTCTGAGCTTTCAATGTAATCGTTAAAATCTTCGGGATAGTTTTCTCGCAGGTATGAAATCATTACCCTGCGAATATTTTCAAAATCGTAACTCTTAAAGTCAGCGTTTTTAAAAGTCTGATAGACACGCTTCCAATCTTCGTTTAAAATTAAGTTATTTTGTCTAGCGGTTGTACTCATTAATCTCTTCCTATACAGTATTTATTCTACTGATTAACTGCGCATTTTATTGTATCGTCTTGGAATTCTTATCGAAGTTAAATTGCATTTTTTCGTTAATATTAAAAGGTATGTATACAACTGCCGCTTCAATTCTTATGCCTTGATCTGTTGAATCTATTGCTACTTCTCTTACAGAAATTCTAGGGTCGTAATTTAAAATAGTTTCGACATCAGAAGCAACTTGTTCTTTAACTTGTTCAGTAAATTGTTCAAAAATTATATCCCAAATAATAGTTCCAAAATCAGGATTTTCTAATTTTTCACCTTTTCGAATATAAAAATGATTGATAAGATCTTGTTTAACTAAATCAATATCATACAGTTTAAATCCTGTTTCTTTTGATTGACTGGAAAATCCAGTGTATGTAAAGCTACTTACTGTGTCGTCACCAATTGATGCTTTGTTTACCGAAACAACTTTTCTGTTATATAATTTTGCCATAATTTTATACTTCCCTTACTCGCCAGTATTTGCCATCCTGATATATTTCTAAGTTATCAGTGCCTGGAACTTTACTCGCCGTCCTTGCTTTTCTAATAGTTTTAACAGCTCTTTTGGCAAAGTCTTCATTTGGATATCCTCTATCTATGAATTGGCCTTTAATTGTATTAAACTTCTCTTCATTTGACTTTGGTGCTGTTGGCTCGGGCTCGGGCTCAGGCGGAATCGTTTTAATAACCGGAACGTCGTCGTTTGCATTTGGGCTTGCTGTAACTACTGCTTCTTCTCCTTGCCAAGTAACAGTATCGCCTTCGCTGTATTTACCGTCTTGTACATCCTGTAATGTTTGTGCATCTTCTCTCGCAAACTGGCCTTTAGTGTCTAATCTACTAGTAGGAGTTCCTGTTGTTGCCGGTGTTTCAGCTACCGGAGCTTCGGCTTGAGCACTTTCGGTATCAGTTGCGGTAGGATCAACAGATAATCCAGCGCCAGTAGTTGTTGCTGGGGTTGACTGCGGCCGAGGAGCAGGAGTTCCGGTGCCCGCTGTTGGAGAGCCGCTGTCGGGTGGATTTGGATTTGGTGGTGCAGTAGCAGCCGCTGGTGGTGGCGTAAATATTTCTCTGTCTGTTGCTTCTTGATTAAAGAATTGCGGAGAGAAGTTTTCATGCTCTGCCCACGGTTCGTGCATCGGTACACGCTTAACTATAGACTGGAATGTGCCATCTGCATATCTGTCAACTACCCATTCTTTATTTTGTGCATCATTTACTGTTGTAGTATGGGTAGTTAAGGGCGAAATAACCTGTGCAGGATTTGCCGTGTCTGCAGGGGCAGCTTCTGGACCATTCATATCAATCCTTGGAGCAGTTTCAATATGCTGTGATCCACTTTTTATATGTGTTGTGCCTGTTGCAGTAAGTTTATTATCTCCGGCAGTTGTTGATAAATCAAAAGTTGGTTGTGTTAAAAATACTGCTCCGTTAGTTTTAACATCAAGTCTGCCGCCTGTGGTTAATTTTGTGTCGCTTCCAACATTTATGTCTAACTTTGCTAATGCTTCTATTTTCATATTAAAGTTTGCAAGTATGTTGGTATTGAACGCACTTTCTAATTGTATTCTTCCTGCTTCAATACCAGCCGCATCTGCTGGAAATCTACTCGGACTACCGTCGGCAGTTTGTCTATGTTTTACTTGTGGACTCTCATATTCTGCAGTGGCTTTCATATTAATATTGCGCCCTGCCTCTATGTTAATATCTCTATCTGCACGAATGTTTAAATCATTTTCAGAGTGTATACTAATACTATCATTTGCATATACATCAATCTTACCATTACTGGTCATTTCAATCCATGCAGTGCCTCTAGCATTACCGATATAAATTAAATCTTCAGAGTTATGAAGTAATATCTGATGTCCGGTTCTAGTTCTTAATCTTGCATACTCACCGTAAGGAATATTTTTTGTTCCGACATCTGTAGTTGGATCTCCAGTAAACGCATCAGTGCCATTGACTACATCAACATATTTTACTGGTCCTTCACCGGCGTTGGTTGATCTAAGAAATTGATCGTCTCCATCGTCAAAAACCAACTGTGTGCCGCCTAATCTACTTACCGGAACTTCGCCGGGAGATTGACTAGCTGTCGTTCCCATTGTCATGCGTTTTGCATTGTCGGTATAATCTAATGGGCCAGGAGTAGACATTCCGTACACTGAGCTAGGAGCTTTTCTACGAGAACTAGATAGCGTATAACCTCGGATGTCATCTTCTAGGAGTCCTTGATCTAAAAATCTAGAAGCAATTGGATGTATCGGCTTTGGAATTTTTTCAGCGTCACTTTCTTCAATCTCAGTATTATGACGTTTATTAACTTCGCCTACCGGTAAGGGTTGTTCGGTATCATAAAGAGCTTTGTCTGCATCACTAGCGGCAACTAAATTATTTGTCACTGCTCCGATTGCAGGAGTCATATGATTCGCAAACCTAGGTGGTACAACTGCTAGCCAAAACCCTTCTGCAGGATTGCCGTCAATAAACATGCACAACACCGTTACTCCGATATCAGGAGGAACTGCCCATATACCTGATGATTTTTGAGTGTCATTAAAGTCATTGTTGTTACTTCCGGTTGCTTCGATTGGACTGTATGACATAAAAGGTGATGCATATCTAACAGGATATGTTTTTGATTCATCACCTACTGTATTACCTTGTCCTTTAAGGAGCGTTACTTTTAATGTTCCCATAAAAGTTGGATCGATAACAGATACTACCTTAGCAGAATAAATTCCATTGCCTAGGCGCTCGCCTTCCCAGCGACCATTGTTAAGACCTGATCTTCCATCAATTGACATTAATATATTTCTCCTTTAAGCGCCGTCTTCTGCATTGCTAGGTGCGGCTCCAAATTTTTCAGTTAATTGAGCTTCAGTGCCGTACACCCGTGTTTCAGTACCGCGTATATTTACTAGCCTCGACGGTAGTTTTCGGTCGATGTTGAAGTTAACTAACGTACCGTTAGACTGGATTCTTCTTTCAACTATTTCCGGAGTAGTACTTGCCGCTGTTGGGTTTGATGTCGTTGGTGTAAACCCGGATGCTTCGGCAGCAGAAAAGATTCTATCTAAATTTGAAATCCAATCGCCACTTGCAATACTTTGAATTGCTGTTGCCGCATTTGCAATATCTTGTGCTGGAGATTTATCACCGCCGATGCCAATAGCAAGGGCGCCGGATCTATCACCCGGTAACGCTTCGCCGCCATAGTCTAGTGCCTGTCCTTGCATCCTAATACATCGTAACTCTTGGGTGAAATTTCCGTCACTAAATTTGTTTAAACATTTTGTAACTTTATAAATTCCGCTAAACGGACTTACTGAGCCTGCAGGAAATTTATATAGACCACTACCTAAATTTTCTGTATCGATATCTACAGGCGTTCTAAACGAAATATAGATAAAAACATCACTGCCTTCATAATTAACCGTACCGTCTGATAAAATTTGATCAGTCGGATTTGTTGGTTCAACAAAATGATTTGCAAAACCACTTTCAACCATCCAATAAGTATCGCCTAAAATTTCTAAATCTACTTGAATTAAATCAGCAGTTGTGCTGTTAATAAATGCGTTATTAAACATTTCTGCTACTTTTCGCTCTGTGTCCGCAACACCCGATCCGTTACTCGATGCGGCAATTAAAGACGGATCTCTTCTGGGTCTCGATCTACCAGTATTACTAATCTGTGCTTCTGGATTTGCGCCGGCTTGTACACTAGTGTCTTGGCCTGTAGTTACAGTGAGGCCATTTTCTTCTTGTTCGTTTCTAGTTTCAGCTTCTACTGACGGGTTTGTGCCAGCAAAAAATAAATTATTAATTTTAATTTCAAAATCTAATACATTTACATTTTGTCCAGTATAGATATATTCATAATGCTTGGCAATTTTCTTTTCTAACTCGTTGTATCCAACTGGTGAAGTTGTACTGGACAGGAATACTGTATGATGTACATAAAACGGAATTACTCTGTAGGAAATCTTTCTTGCAAAATCTCCTATTAGATCGTCGAAGTCTAAAAACTCTACTTGAACATCTATTCTAAACCATTTAATATACCCTTCAGGAGTAAGGTTTGCAGGATCCATTGCCGCTTTGGCATAATCACTACTCAATATTGTTTGAACAATAATATCAGTTAGTGGTTGTCCTTGCGAAAATATAAACTCACGCTCAGTAGGATTGATAGACATCTGGTCCCTTACAATAATACCATCTTCAGTGATAACATCACCTTCTTTTGCAAATGGATAATTGCCGCCATCGCCGATACCAAATCCAAAACTTGCTCCGCCAATGGCGTTTTGTCCAAAATTAGTGTTTGTTTGTTGTGCTCGGCCTGTAACTCTCCTTACTGCATTAGCGATCAAAGGATCAATTGTTGCTCTCGCAGTACTATTAGCTTGCGAAGAATTTCCTGTAAACACTTCTGCAGAATTTTGAGGAAATTGTATTTCATATTGATCCGGAACTTTAATTCTATTTTGCCTTACTAATAACTGCTCATTATCATTTAAATATTTTGTAAGGCTTTTTTCTCCCGAAACTAGGGCGTCTCTCACTGTTCCTGGGGAACCGGTTCCGATTGAAATATCATTATACAATGTGTTTATAGTATCTAAAAACCCTGTATGATTAAAAGGAAACGCCTTTACTTCATATGTGCTTCCGCCTTCAGTAACTTGAAACTTAACAGTTTTAAATTTCATTACAAAGAATTTTGGCTTAACTGAACTTATGATTTTTCCAGTATCGTCATATCCTTTAAAATCTAATCTTAAAACATAAGGACATTCTAAATAGTTTGTGTAGCCGGCATTCAATGCGGCGTTTTGCATACTCTGTAACAATGTACCCATAGAATATGGTTCATATAGCGTAAAACTAAATCCTAATGCATTTGTATTACCTGTAGATGCAGATGCATTAATTACTGCCTTCATTTCAAAATCATTTAAAAAGTATTCAGGTGTGCCGTATAATGTATTTGTTCTCTGCGCATCAAATCGGCCGCCAGCTGCCATTATAACATGTTTAAGTGCATCTGTTGATTTTCTATATATAGTAGGGTTGTTGTATTGCTCAGGAGTTAGCGCGGCAAGAGTCCAAAGTGGTGCTAAACTACTATATTGTTCTAAAGGATTTGGAACAACTTGTGCAAGGTTTACTCCGCTTGAACTAGAGACAGGCGTTGACGATGAGGGGTTTCCGGCAGCATTCGGTACAACTTCAGTAATTGCCGCTGGTAATTCAGAAACTGTAACAGCCGATCCTTCTGGAATACGTGTAGGGGTATCAACTGGAAGTTTCGGAGTACCGTCTGGTTTTCTATTCTGATAAGTATCGAGCTGTTGCTGAGAACCGTAAATTCGAGTTCTCTGTCCGTTTACAGTAGTGTCAACATACGGCTGACTTCTATCAATATTAAAGTTAACAGTGTTGCCGTTACTTTGAATTCTGCGTTCGACAAATTCAGCCATACTAAATTCCTAAGTATTGTTTTAAATTAGATTGCTTAGGAAGATAAATTTTTGTACCTGGTGTGAAATCAAAAATAGGATCTTTTAAAACTGAAAGATTTCTTTGTACAAAAACCCACCACAGCTTCGATTCTCCATAAACATCAAATGCTAATAAGTCCGGTCTATGTTCGTACTGATTCTCAATCGTGTATAAAAAATCATCTGATTCTGCCGGAACCGGACGTATTTGTAGTAGTTCTAAAAATAAACTATTTTCTCTTGTATTTGCATACGGAGATAGTTGACTATATCTTGCCATTATAAGTACCCCGCTCCGCTACCCGTTACCATAGTGCCTGCGGCATAATTTGATAAACTAAATTGACGTTGTGCATTTCTACTGTAAATTGGTTGTACTGTAATACTCACACTGCTTTTTACCGGAACCCAACTAGGCTCGCCAAATTTGGAACACTTTATATAGTTTACATCATTAGGCAAAGTAATGTTTGTAGATTTAATTACTACAGGAATATTTTTAAACACATTTGCACCGTACCCGTTTAAAATACATATCGGTGGAGGATTCCCTGCATGTTCTCCTTGTCCGAAAAACATCTTTGTACAAGTTTTAAAAAATATAGTTGATGCTAGGTAGTATGCGGCATCATATTCATTCTCACAAGTAAAGTCACCTTCGATTGTGATTTCGTCCACATTCGAATTCTTATAAGCTAAAAATGGATAATTACTATGGACTGTTTCGACTGACTGATAGTTTGCTCGAGTACTTACTGTAATGTTTGGCAAGTAAGGAAATACTACTCCGCCACTTTTTTGGAGTTCACCAAACAAAGGACTATTAAACAAACTCCAATTTGTTTTAATTTTTACTCGCCAATCATCAGTTGATAACGATTCTAATTGAATGGAGTTTCCTGTAGTTTTGAAAAGTTCGCCGCCCGCCGGAATGTTTTTAGCTCGTCCTAAACTTAACAAATTATTTAGGGCGCCGGCGGCGCCTGCAATCCCTGAAGCTAGGCTAGTTAGGCCGCCAGCTAAGTCGCCGCCGCCAATCTTCGATAGTGCTCCTCCAATATCCGAAGCGGCATTTGCAATACCAGCACTAAAACTTCCAACTGCGTTTAGTGCTCCTCCGAAATTTGTAACTGCACTTACTGCACCGGCAGCCGCGTCAGCAATTCCTGATAGTCCAGTTGAGCTAGCAAAAGTTTGTACAGCACTTGATATGCCGCCAAGGCCCGAAACAGCTTCTGCCGCTTGGCCCATCATTCCTTGTGCCGCACTGAGCATATTTAAACCGCTATCAAGTCCGCCAGTTAACTGGCCTGTAATTTCATCTAATCTTATTTTTTCAAGAGCAGTTTCTGCACCTGAGAGGGCGGCTTCTGCTTCTGCTACAGCAGATTCAATGCCTGCAGACACTTCTGCAACTAACGATGCACGTGGATTAACTGGTAATGCCATTTTGGTAAAATTTCCTTATCATAATACTATTTATTCTACTAAAAATGTGCTATTATAATAATCTACTAGGAGAATATAAAAAACATGCAAAGAAGAGTAAAATATCTTAATAATAGAGATTTATTGTTACAAATACATAAATCAAAAGCAACATTCTGTTCGTTTGTTGCACCTGAGTACCATCAATATGACTTAATTGTTCCAAGTTTAGACAAAATTAATATTAGAACTATTGCAGAAGCAAAGCGTAACAAAGCCGCCAGACTATCAAAAATCAATCACGAAGCCGCTATGTTAGAACAGAACAAAAAAATTCCTGCAAAAGGTTTTGATATCGACTATAGGAAAATGGAAAAGACAGAACTTGTATTCCGAGTAATGACGTTTGACCATGTTCCAAAAGAACCTGGCAGAAAAAAGACTATTAAGACAGTTGCTGACGAACACGAAAAAGTTAACTTTCCTCCATTCCAACATTGGAAGTTTGATGATCAAGATAATCTTATCTGTGTAGGCAAGAGTCATTGGATCGGCGGAATGGAAAACGGATATTTTTCAAAAACAAACGGAAAAGCAACTAATGAACTTGCTAGGATGTGGATGAAACTTGTCGATCGTTATGCTACTCGCGGCAATGTTCGCGGATACACTTACAATGACGAAATGAAAGGACAAGCAATCCTACAGTTAGCACAAATTGGCTTACAATTTGACGAAAGCAAGTCGCAGAATCCTTTTGCATATTATACAGCGGCAGTAACAAATAGTTTTGTACGGATTATTAACATCGAAAAACGTGCGCAGAATATACGTGATGACATTTTAGAACAAAACGGGTTAAATCCTAGCTGGACTAGACAAAATTCAGAAGTTGACTGGAATAAGCCAAAAGGCGAATAAGTGGTTGACTTTATCGAAAATATCAACTATACTATTATAAAGTATTGGGAGAAGCCATGACAAATTTGTTTAAGAAAGCCGCATGTTTTACTGATATTCACTTCGGTATGAAAAGCGGTAGTCGAGTACACAATCAGGATTGTGAAGACTTTATAATTTGGTTTTGTGATGAAGCTAAGAAAGCAGGTGCAGAAACTTGTATTTTTCTAGGCGACTGGCATCATAATCGAAATACAACCGATGTTAGCACAATGAATTATACAGTCTCGAATCTGGAAAGACTCAATGATACATTTGAAAAGATATATTTTATGGTTGGGAATCACGATTTGTTTTACAAAGACAAACGTGAAATCAACAGTGTAGAATTTATGCGCTTGTTTCCTAATATTGTTCCTATCGTCGAGCCTTTAACTGACGGCAATGTAACATTACTTCCTTGGCTAGTTGGCGAAGAGTGGAAAAAAGTTCCTAAAATTGAAAGTCGTTATATCTTTGGACACTTTGAATTGCCATTGTTTTATATGAACGCTATGGTACAGATGCCAGATCATGGTGCTTTGCAAGGCGAACATTTTATTAATCAAGAATATGTATTTTCAGGACACTTCCATAAGCGGCAATCAAAAGGAAATATTACATACATGGGTAATGCATTTCCACACAACTATGCCGATGCATGGGACGATGAACGTGGTATGATGTTCCTTGAATGGGGCGGCACGCCTGAATTTAAATCCTGGCCTAATCAGCCTGTGTTTAGAACATTCAAGTTGAGCCAACTACTTGAAGACCCAGACAGTAAATTAAAAGAAAACATGAACTGTCGAGTTACAATTGATGTTCCGATTAGCTTTGAGGAAGCAAACTATATTAAAGAAACGCTTATTCCTCAATATAGTCTAAGAGAACTAATGCTTATACCTGAAAAAGTAGAAGTCGAAGGTAATATGGAACCAGTTGATCTTCAGTTTGAAAGTGTAGATACAATTGTATTCAATCAAATTGATAATCTCGATACTGAAAACTATAACAAGAAAATGCTATTGGACATTTATAACGAGCTATGATAAAAATTAAGGATCTAACAGTCAAAAACTTTATGAGTGTGGGCAACCAGACTCAAGCAATTAATTTTGATAAGGGCGAACTTACTCTTGTCTTAGGAGAAAATTTAGATTTAGGCGGTGATGATAGCGGTAGCCGAAATGGTACAGGCAAAACAACCATTGTTAACGCATTAAGTTATGCTATCTACGGAACTGCACTAACAAATATCAAAAGAGATAATCTTATTAATAAGATTAATTCAAAAGGCATGCTCGTAACATGTACATTTGAAAAAAATAATGTTGAATATCGTATCGAACGTGGCCGTAAACCTAATGTCTTAAAACTAACTATTAACGGTACTGAGCATGCTCCATTAGATCAAGATGAATCTCAAGGCGATAGCCGAGAAACACAAAAAGAAATTGAAGATATCTTTGGAATGAGTCATACTATGTTTAAGCATTTGCTTGCCTTAAACACTTATACAGAACCATTCCTTAGTATGCGGGCAAATGATCAAAAAGATATTATTGAACAGTTACTTGGAATTACTATTCTTTCCGAAAAAGCAGACTCCCTTAAAGAACAAATACGATCTACTAAAGATTTAATTAATACTGAAAACACTCGTATTGAAACTATCAAATTATCAAACGAAAGGATTCAACAAAATATTAATAGTCTAGAGCGCAAGCAGAAACTTTGGTATAACACTAAAGACGAGTCTATTAATGATTTAAAAAATAGCATCAAAGCATTATCCTCAATTGATATTGAAAGTGAAATCGAAGCGCATAAATGTTTAGAAACTTATGCAGTAAAGAAAAAGAAAATCGATGAAGCTACAAAGTGGTTGGCGCATATCGAAGCTGATAATCAAAAACAAGATCGTGTAATTGAAAAACTTGATAAAGAAATTGCGCTTCTGTTAGAACACAAGTGCCATGCATGTGGGCAAGACGTTCATGATGCAAAACAAGAGGAAATTCTTTCAAGTAAAGAGGATCAAAAGAAAGAAGCCGCTTTACAAATTCTTTCAAATACAACACAATACGACGAACACACTTTAATTTTAACAGAAATTGGTGAACTTGAAGTATGTCCTGCAACACAGTATGATGATATCGAAGAAGCATACAATCACAGAAGTACAGTTGAGTCTTTAGAAAAAGAATTAGAAAACAAACTTGTAGAGACAAATCCTTATACAGAACAAATTACTGAATTAAAAGAAACTGCACTCCAAGAAGTTTCTTGGGATCATATGAATGATTTAACTAGACTTAAAGATCATCAGGACTTCTTATTAAAACTACTTACTAACAAAGACAGTTTTATTAGAAAACGTATTATTGAACAAAACTTACAATATCTAAATCAAAGATTAACATATTATCTTGCAAAGACAGGATTACCACATATTGTCGAATTCCAAAGTGATTTAACAGTGATTATTACACAACTAGGACAGGACTTAGACTTTGATAACCTAAGTAGAGGTGAACGCAATCGACTTATTTTAAGTATGTCGTTTGCCTTTAGAGATGTTTGGGAAAGTTTATATCATAGCATTAACTTATTGTTTATTGATGAGTTAATTGATTCAGGCATGGACAGTGCAGGCGTAGAAAATGCAATTCATGTTCTTAAAAAGATGACTAGAGAGCGTAATAAAAATGTGTTTTTAATTAGTCACAAAGACGATTTAACTAGCAGAGTTAATTATGTGCTGAAAGTGATTAAAGAAAACGGCTTTACTAACTACTCAACGGATATTGATATTATAGCATGAAGCACGATTGGATTTGTTTAAAAACAGCATACGATGCTGACGAACTTGCAGACCTCAGAGCTGATTTAATACCGAATCTTTCTCCGGAGCCTGTATTTTCTGGTGCTGAAAATACTAAAAAAACATCTATTGTAAAATATTGTGAGCTAGGAAGTGTAAAATCACTTAACAAATTTAAAAATATCGTAATTGATATCAATTCGAATGTCTTTGGATTTGACATTTTTAATTTAAACGAGTATACTCAATTACATCATGCATTATATAGACAAGAATTAAAAGGAGAGTATGACTGGCACACTGACGGTGTAAAACACGAACCCTTTGACATTAAGTTAACTGCCATTATAAATGTTTCGTCGGAAACATTCGAAGGCGGAGAGTTATGTTTTTTTCAAAATAACGAAATTGTTCATCATAATTTTTCGCTTCCTGGAAGTATTATTGTGTTTCCATCATATATTCCACACTGTGTTAAACCTGTTACAAAAGGAAAACGTGAAACGCTTACAATGTTTGTGTCCGGTCCAACTTGGAAATGAGTACCGACAGTCATGATAAAATGATCGAAGCATTCCAAAACTACTTTAAGTGGCAGGATCGTTTTGAATATCATAACTCAGACGAAGCAGGCATAAAAGCACGATTATGGCTAAGTGAAATACGGAACTTTGCCAGTACAAGACGAACTGAAATACAAGATAAAAGGCAAGAAAGAAAGGCATCTAGAAAAGGCAAGGTTGGAAGACCAGCAAAAGAAGATAATACCAAGAACGAAGAAGAGAAAAAAGGCACATAATAAGTAAGTTCATGCAGTGGACTTATGAAGGCAAAGTAATAGAAACTATTCCAGACGAATATGAAGGCTTTGTATATCTCATAACCAATCTAACCACTGGGCAAAAATACGTAGGCAAAAAACTAGCAAAATTTAAAACCACTAAGCCACCTCTAAAAGGCAAAAAAAATAAACGCAGAGGCTACAAAGAAAGCGACTGGAGGACCTACTACGGTAGTTCAGACAGACTAAACGCAGACGTGGCTGCTCTAGGCGAAGAACACTTTACAAGAGAAATATTATATCTTTGTAAAGGTAGAGGCGAAATGTCTTACATAGAGGCAAGAGAACAGTTTGATCGCAGAGTACTTGAAACAGACGAATACTATAATGGTATTATTAATGTTAGAGTAGGCGGGTCAGACAAACTCAAGCAGGCGTTGCTAGAACACTCCATCAAGGCAAAACAATCCAACACTTAAGGTTGGCGGGCCAGTTTG